>Ga0307427_1000035_pt1 | contig 133008 bp, 122 predicted proteins | sample SalMarWE160190MG_FD_202162 | JGI IMG/M metagenome (GOLD analysis project Ga0307427, IMG submission 202162) | Salt marsh sediment microbial communities from the Plum Island Ecosystem LTER, Massachusetts, United States - WE1603-190 | ecosystem: Environmental > Aquatic > Marine > Intertidal zone...
TTACGATCCGAAGACCTTCATCCTTCACACGGTGTCGCTGCGTCAGGCTTTCGCCCATTGCGCAATATTCCCTACTGCTGCCTCCCGTAGGAGTCTGGGCCGTATCTCAGTCCCAGTGTGGCCGTTCGCCCTCTCAGGCCGGCTACCCATCATAGCCTTGGTAAGCCATTACCTTACCAACAAGCTAATAGGACGCAGGCTCATCCCAGAGTGGCGGCCTTGCGGCTACCTTTCTTATATAAATCATGCGATAAATATAAGGTATTCAGTATTAGCATTCCTTTCGGAAAGTTATCCTAATCTCCGGGGCAGATTACCTACGCGTTACTCACCCGTTCGCCACTGACTTTATAAAAGTGTTGCCACTTTTACATTGTCCGTTCGACTTGCATGTATTAGGCACACCGTTAGCGTTAGTCCTGAGCCAGGATCAAACTCTCAAAAAAATTAATATTCTAGTTATTTGGCTCGAAGAAACTTACACTATTTAGTTCTCAAAGAACACAAAATTAACCTGCAGAAAAATAACATAACAGAGTTTAATTGTCAACAAAAAACTTAATAGAAGTCTTCAAATAGATGAATCTACTGATACAATTCTAATTAGCGGTGTAATTATATCATTAAGTCGCTATAAGTCAATAGTACAGAGCTTCCTGCGCTATTGCCCGTTCATATCCCGACCCACTTATTTTCTGGGTTGAATTTAAACTTTTTTTAATTGTACCTGACAACTTTATTCCAATGCTATAAATTTCCAAATAAACCTTTTTTCTGTATTTAATAAGATAAAATCCTATCTTAGAATCTAACTTTCTTCTTTTTTATCTTTACCTTTACTTTTTTTACCGCTATCTAATTGTAATGTATCTTTTACTCTCTCTTCGATCTCTTCCATCGTCTTTATATTTTCAGATAGAAAAGCTTTGGCACTTTCTCTACCCTGCCCGATTCTTTCATCCTTATATGAATACCAGGAACCACTTTTTTCGACTATCCCCAGCCCGGTGGCAACATCAAGCAAACTTCCTTCTTTTGATATTCCTCTTCCGTAAATTATATCAAACTCCGCGCTTTTGAAAGGAGGTGCTACTTTATTTTTAACTACCTTTACGCGAACTCTATTCCCGATAATATCGGTACCAACTTTAATACTGTCAATCCTTCTTATATCCAACCTTACCGAAGAATAAAATTTTAATGCTCTGCCACCTGGAGTAACTTCCGGGTTACCGAACATAACTCCTATTTTTTCCCTCAGCTGATTAATAAAAACTACAGAAGTCCTGGTCTTGCTTACAACTCCTGTGATCTTTCTCAATGCCTGGGACATTAACCTTGCCTGAAGACCCACATGAGAATCTCCTATTTCACCCTCAAGCTCTGCTTTTGGCACCAGTGCCGCTACAGAATCGATCACGATAACATCAAGTGCGCCGCTTTTTAGCAAAATCTCACATATTTCTAAAGCCTGCTCTCCATTATCTGGTTGTGAGAGCAGAAGTTCTTCAATTTTTACCCCCAGATTCCTTGCGTATTTAGGATCAAGTGCATGTTCTGCATCTATAAAAGCAGCTATGCCGCCTTCCTTTTGAGCATTGGCGATAATATGCAAAGCAAGAGTTGTTTTACCGGAAGCTTCCGGACCAAAAATTTCGGTTACTCTACCTCTGGGTATCCCTCCAATTCCCAAAGCTATATCAAGCTCAAGTGAATTAGTTGAAATATGCCCTATGTCCGGAATCACGCTCTTCTCTCCCAGCCTCATTATAGTTCCGCCACCATATTGCCTTTCAATCTGGGATACCGTATTCTCTATAATCTTTTCTCTATCCATATTAAGCCCTCCAATAAACAAATTTCTTAAAAAATAAATTATCCAGCATTCTCAGTAATTATTTATTAATTATATATAAAATATTTGCACATAAGCACATATGAAATTTTACCATATATTATTTTTTTTTAATATAAATTAATAATTAAAAATATATTTTATTTTAAGCCATAGCTGCCGGCTACAATATATTCAGCTCCATAAGGTTTTAACCTACTCTCAAATAAAGTTATTTCCGAGCATTCCAGCTCTTTAGAAAAAACTCCATTGCTTTTATCTACAAGCTGCCTTAAATTCCTGTAAATTTTAACTCTTGCAATAGTAATATGAGGGAAAAAATCCCTTTTTTCTCTGTCGATGCCAATTCTACTCATATTATCTTCCAATCTGTCATAAATTTCAGATACTATATCACCACCTTTATTTATTTCTAAAAAAATTACTCTGGCATTCTCAGGTTTTGGAAATGCATTCATTTTTTTGCTTATCTCATATGTAAATTTATCAAATCCACATGACGTTTCCTCTATCGCTTTTTTAATTTTATCTATTTTCCTTATATCTGTATCCCCAAGGAATTTCAAGGTAACATGTATATTAGAATCAGGAACCAATCTTATATGCTCATCTTTCCCCAGAATATCAGCTGCATAATTCCATATTTCTTTCTTTATATCTTCTGGAATACCGATAGCTATAAATAATCTTTTCCTGGACTCATTCTGGTTACTATTTGCAACAGAATCCTTTTTCATTTTTTTTCTTCTAATATTCTTTCATTTATCGCTACTTTTAGCTCTTTAATTACGAACTGTGCAGTTCTAAACTTAATTTCTGACCTGGTCCCCTGAAAAAACTTCCTGAATATTTTTTTATAACCACATGGCCCTAAAATACAGCAATAAACAAGGCCAACTTTATTGTCCCGCGCTTCCGGTCCCGCGTAGCCAGTTACACTCAAAGAATAATCAGAGTTAAAAACTTCCCTGGCTTTTTTTGCCATCTCTAAACATACCTTCCTGCTCACTACTCCACTTTTCTCAAGTTCATTTTTATCTACACCAAGTAACTTTATTTTAGAATAATCTGAATAAGAAACTATCCCTCCAAGAAAAAACTTTGAGCTTCCAGGTGTATCAGTTATAATACTGCTAATCAATCCGCCCGTTATTGATTCGGCAGTACTGATAGTTAAATTATCTCCAGCTTTTTCAATAGTCTCTTTTAAACTATCGGAAATTAAAGTACCATCTTTCCCGTAAAAACAATTTCCAAGTTTGCCTGTGATTTTTGTTTCTAAAAACCTCAAATTTCTTTCTGCATCAACATCATTATAGGCCTTTGCAATCAATATCACCTTTATTAAGCCGGGTTCAGCAGTTATCCCCACCTGTACATTCATCTCCCTGGCTTCAGTAATAACCCCTTTAATTTTTTCCTCTATTTCTGTTTCACTGATATCCGTCGTGAGTAATATTGACTTTTTAATTTTTAAAATGTCTTTTTTGTGACCTTTACCTTTTATAACTTTCTTTAAAAATGGCACGACACCTTCTTCAAACATGCTCCTCATCTCTTTTGGAACCCCTGGTATGCAAAATATAAACTTTTTATCATTCGTCTCTACAATAAAGCCAGGAGCACTTCCTATTTTTGGTTTCAATGGTATAGAATTTACAGGGATATATGATTGCCTGAGTAGCCTATCAACAACTTCTTTCCTTCTTTTGTTTATAAAAAACTTCAGACTGGTTTTATCAAGGTTTTTATCCCTTATAAGCTGGGAATTCAATGCAAGAGCAACTGCACGCCTTGTAACATCGTCATCAGTAGGACCAAGGCCTCCACTTATTATCACCAGGTCAGTGTATTTTAAACTGTGCTTTATAATCTCTGATATATCAATTAAATCATCATTTACAGTGAACATATATTTACATTCTATGCCGAGTTCAGTAACCCTGCCCGCAATATACCTTGAGTTCATGTCCAGTATCAAACCAAGATTTAATTCAGTTCCTATGCTTATTATCGAACAAATCATATCTAAATTCTGGCGTAGCTTTTTTAATTCTATTCTTATACTCTAAGATTCTTTTTCTTCAAGCATTCTTAACAGGTCTTCTTTTGAAATCAATATTTCCCTTGGCTTACTGCCCTCATATCCGCTAATTAACTCCCTGTCCTCCATCTGGTCTATAATCCTTGCAGCCCTTGAATATCCTATCTTTAATCTTCTCTGTAATAACGAAGCTGATGCATGCCCAAAATCCACTACCACCCTTAAAGCTTCATAAAATAGTTCGTCCTCGTTTTCTAAATTTTTCTTCTCTTCACTAATTCTCTTTGAAATTTCAGCATTGTATTCCGGAGAACTTTTATTTTTTATGTAGCCTGTAATTATTTCTATTTCATGAGTGGTAACAAACGAGCCCTGTATCCTTTCTGGTCTGTTAGAATAATATGGTAAATACAGCATATCACCTTTGCCTATTAACTTTTCTGCTCCTCCACAATCCAGGATAACTCTTGAATCTATATTTGACGAAACCATAAACGCTATTCTCGATGGTATATTTGCCTTTATCAATCCTGTTATTATATTAACTGAGGGCCTCTGGGTGGATACTATTAAATGAATCCCTACCGCCCTTCCCATCTGTGCAATTCTGCATATGCTATCCTCTACCTCTGAAGCTGATAACATCATCAGATCTGCAAGTTCATCAATAAAGACAATGATATATGGAAGTGGGCTGAAACTATCCTCTCCTTCCCCGCTCCTCCCTGCTTCTAAATTATACATTTCCAGAGACTTAAAATTCCTCCCAACCAGAAGTTTAAACCTGCTTTCCATTTCCTCCACCACCCATGAAAGAGCTGACGATGCTTTCTTGGGGTTAACTACTACAGGAGATAATAGATGCGGGATTCCGTTATAAATACTTAGCTCAACCATTTTTGGGTCTATCATCACAAATCTCACATCACAGGGTTTTACTTTCATTAAAAGAGATATGATAATGCTATTCAGGCATGAGCTTTTCCCCGAGTTAGTAGCGCCTGCTATTAATATATGGGGCATTTTTGATATGTCCATATATATAATATCTCCAGAGAGATTCTTCCCGAGGGGAACATTTAAAAGATTATCGGTTAAATTTTTATCTTCGATTGAATAAATATCCCCGAGTGTTACTATGCTCCTTATACTGTTCGGAACCTCGATGCCTATTGCGGATCTTCCGGGTATAGGAGTCAAAATCCTTACATCAGGCGAACCGAGCGCTACACAGAAATCATCTTCAAGGCTCAAGAGCCTCTGCACTTTAACTCCAGGAGGGATTTTCAGCTCATAAAGAGTTACAGTAGGACCGCTTATTGCTTTTTCTATACGTGCATTAAGATTAAAATCATTTAGCAGTTTATTTAATATACGAGCCCTTTCCTTAACTCCCTGTTTATATAACCTTGAAGGAATATCTTTAGATTTCCTCAATAAATTTACTGGAGGCAACCTATAATTATCATCAAGCCCTTCACTTTTTTCCATTATGGGAATTTTTAATTGACTGCTCTCCGGTTTATCTAAGTCTTTTATTAATTCAACAGATACATCAAACTTTTCTTTTGGTATCCTTCCGTAACTACCGGTAGCTCCTGTTTTTTTAAAATCTTTTTCTTTCCTGCTCTCATATTCCAGGATACTGCCTTCTTCAGTATCTTCTGGCAACCCTCCAGCAGTTCCCCCTTTATTTTTAATAAATTCACCGGGAGGTTTTATTTTTACTTTCGTAAATATATATCTGAATAGATATATTATTTTCCTGCCCACTTCTATTAAAGATATCCTTGTAATTATCAAAACAGATATGACCAGCAATACTGAAAGTACTACAATCGCCCCCACGCTACTAAACAGTTTATGTAATCCATAAAAAATACCTGCTCCTGCAATTCCTCCTCTTATCCTCATCAAATTTTCATCAAAAAATCCTGCGTTATTAAAATTATTTCCAAGTATCCCCAGTATAGATAGAAACAAAAGAAGAAAACCCAGGCCAAATCTTGATGACAGAAAACGAATTCTTTTGAAGAAAAAACTAAATCCCCATATTAAAAGCATAAAAGGAATCAAAAATTTACCAGCGCCAAAAATAAATGATAAATAATCATTTACAGTTTTATTTACTATACCGGCTTCCGAAAAGTTAAAAACGCTTATAAACATTAAAAATGCTACCATTATTATCAGAACACCGTATACCTCGGTTCTTCTCTTTACATATGTCCTTTTATTCTTTTGATTTTCGGAAATGGAATTATTTTTTATGTGTTTTATTTTCTTTACTTTATTTTTTGACTTACTCATTTTTTGGGACTAATATTAAAATCAATCTTTATCAGGACTCACAACTTTAGTTATTATTATAGGTCTTATCCCGGCTTTTTTAAAAATAAATTTTTCTACCACATCGCTAATAGACTTCTCGATTATAGACCTTGACATCATATTTTTACTAAAACAGGTTTTAATGGAATCCTTTGCAATCTTTTTAGATTCTTTGATTATATCCTTTAAACTCTCTATATATATAATTCCTCTTACAGTAAAATCAGGTTCGAAAAGTATCGTCTTATTTATACAGTCAACCCCTGCTACTATAAATACCACTCCATCCCTTGACAATGCTCTTCTATCCTTAAGAACCACATCCTCTATATTCCCCATGCCTATACCATCTATGTAGATGGTTTGCGGATTTAGATTTTTAGAAACTTTACATAGATTGGAATTTATCGTAATAACATCTCCATCTTCAGCTATTATTATATTTTCTTCACTTATCCCCATTGATTTTGCTATCCCTGCATTCTGGATTTTATGCTTATCCTCTCCATGTATGGGAATAAAATATCTGGGATTTGTCAGGCTAATCATAATTTTTATTTCTTCACGCGCCGCATGACCTGATACATGTACACCTGCAATTGATTCATAGAAAACTTCGGCTCCCTGTCTTATAAGCCTGTTTATCGTATTTGATATAGCTTTCTCGTTACCCGGTATAGGTGAAGCCGAAATTATCACCATATCCCCCCTCATTATACTAACTCTCTTATGTTCACCCAGAGCCATTCTGTTTAAAGCAGAAAGTGGCTCTCCCTGGCTTCCTGTAGAAAGAATTACTACTTCTTTCATGGGGAAATTCTCAATTTTCGTTATCGGAACTATGGTATTTTCTGGTATTTTTAGATAGTCAAGTTCAGATGCGACTCTTATAGTCTTTAAAATTGATTTGCCGCTAATTGCGACTTTTTTCCCTAATTTATAAGAAACATCAAAGACCTGCTGTATTCTATGTATATGAGATGAAAAAGTTGCCACGATAATTCTTTTAGAAGCCTCATCAAATTTATCAAGCAAAGTTTTCCCCACATCTCTCTCTGGCAAAGTGAAACCTATCTCTTCGGCATTAGTACTGTCACATAAAAGAGCCAGCACTCCTTTCTGACCAGCTGATGCAATTTTCGAAAATTGCGTGGGTTTTCTATCAATCGGGGCATAGTCAAACTTAAAATCTCCTGTATGTATAATTGTACCTACATCTGTATTTATAATTAAACCGACACCATCTGGTATGCTGTGCGTGACCCTGAAAAAATCTATATGAAATGGTCCTATATCCACAGGTTTATCAGGGTCTATCTCATTAAATTCCACCCTGTCTTCACCATCTGAATAATCAAACTTGGTTTTAGCCAGGCCTATTGTTAGTTTTGTAGCATATACAGGAACATTTATTTCCTTGAATAAAAATGGAAGAGCGCCTATATGGTCTTCATGCCCATGTGTAAGTATTACTGCTTTGACTTTGTTTTTATTTCTTTTTATATATGAAAAATCCGGTATTATAAAATCAACTCCCGGCATATCATCATCTGGAAACATCAACCCGCAGTCAACAATTATTATCTGATTATACTTCTCAAAGAGTGTTATATTCTTGCCAATTCCACTTAATCCTCCAAGTGGTATCATTTTTAAACTACTTTTTTTTGACATAATTCCTTATATGCAAAGCCCCACCTTCTTTTTTTATTTATGCATTCCTGCATCCCCGGGTGATTACAATTATCTAATTTATTATTCTGTACCTCTTTAAAATCTCCTCAAAAATCTCGAGTTCATTTTCTCCCATATCACATAGAGGAAGCCTGCAGGACCCCACACCGATACCTTTCAGGTTTAATGCCTTCTTTATGGGAATTGGGTTTGTAGCTATAAAGATTCCATAAAAAATATCCAGAAGATACCTGTGAAGCTCTGATGCTCTATTAAAATCACCTCTTTTAAAACTTGAAACCATTTCTTTAATCTTCCTGTATACCAGATGAGAAGCAACACTTATAACCCCATATCCCCCGATAGACAATATCGGCAGGGTATCCCCATCATTTCCGCTATAAACCAGGAAACTTTTATCGGTATCTCTTATTATCTCCGAAATTTGCTTCAGGTCGCCACTTGCCTCTTTTACACCGCAGATATTATCTATTTTAGATAGCTCAACACATGTTTTAGAGCTTATATTGGATGATGTTCTCGAAGGAACATTATATAAAATAATAGGAAGCTTAACCTCTGAAGCTATTTTTTCAAAATGTTTAAAAAGACCCCACTGCGACGGTTTATTGTAATAAGGTGCAACCAGAAGCAAGCAGTCCACTCCTATCTTTTCTGCTTCTTTCGATAGTTCTATGGAATGTTTAGTATCATTAGAGCCTGTTCCGGCAATTATTTTAACTCTATCTCCAAAATTATCCTTTACAAACTTAAACAGTGCTATCTTCTCCTCATCATCAAGTGTTGAAGATTCGCCTGTGGAGCCAGCGAGTACTACTCCATCATTACCTTCTTTTATGAGATATTCTATTAATTTATTACAGGACTCAAAGTCAAGATTAAAACTCCTATCAAAAGGTGTAACCATTGCTGTAATTACCTCGCTTATGTTTAACATTAAGTCCTCCTTGAGAAAATAGTTCAACTAAATATCTATTAACTTATCCAATCCAAAAGTATAAGCCGGCAGTTTGTCCAGACTTCTTATAGCAAAAATTACTCCCGGATAAAATGATGACCTATCCAGGCTGTCATGCCTGATTGATAATGTCTGACCCTTTGCTCCAAAAATAATATTCTGATGAGCCAGAAGTCCAGGTAACCTTATACTGTGAATATGAACACCATTAACAAATCCACCCCTGCTTCCCTCTATAGTCTCGATTTCATTATCTTTTAATCTGGATTCATTATAATTCCTGGAAAGTCCTATCTGCTCGGCAGAATATAAAGAAGTACCCGATGGAGCATCTATTTTCTTATCATGGTGCAATTCCAGTATTTCACAATTATCAAAATATTTTGATATCATTCCTGCAACTTTAATCATTATTACAGCGCCTATCGAAAAATTAGGCACAATTAGTGTCTTGCTTGAAGAATTCAAAGCCTCTTTTTCTATATCTTCTAAATCTTTCTTTTTAAAGCCGGTAGTACCCACTATAATATTTATCCCGTTACCAATAGCCCATTTGATATTCCTGTAAGCCACTTCGTAATTCGTAAAGTCTACAATAATATCAGGATTCAACTTCTTAATATCCTCGCAGGAACTATATATTCTATAACCCGTTTTCTTTCCGGTTAGAAATTCCCCAACATCCATGCCTGTGTTTTTTATATCCAGTCCGCCTACCAGCTCTACGTCTTTCTCATTTATTAACTCTCTGGAAATAGATTGGCCCATTTTTCCGCAAATCCCGGACAATACTATTTTTTTCATTCTAACCTTCCTTAATTCACTTTACCCATCATTATCAAACTCATTGCATTAAGATTAAAATATCTACTAGAAATATAACTTAAATCTTCCCTGTTTACACTATCTATTTTCTTTAATATCTGATTAATAGTCAAAACATTTTTATCAAAAAGTAGCGCTTTGCCCAGCCTGAACATCCTCGAGCTTATGTCTTCAACACTTAACACGATACTGCCTTTCAAATTTTCCCTGGCTCTCAAAAATTCGGACTCTTCCACTCCATATTTAGAAATATTTGTTATTTCATCTTTTATCAGTTCCAGCACTCTTTCAGCATTACCTGGCGATACAGATGCATAAATAATTATTATTCCGGTATCCAGATATTGAATATTACTACTGAAAATAGAATAAGCCAATCCTTCATCCTCTCTTATCCTCTGAAACAATCTGCTGCTCATACTTCCGCCCAGAAGATTAGTAAAAAGCGAAATCGGATATTTATCCTTATTGTTTCTCCCGCATCCTGTACCGCCAAAGCACATATGAACTGAATCTGTTTTAGAACTCGGTATTTTTCTTATTCCTTTATTCTGGATTAATTTAATTTTATTTAAATATCTTACCTTTTTACTGCCCTTGCTTTTATCCGCATACTTTCTAACCTTTTCGACTAAATCTTTGTGTTTGACATTTCCGGCTGCTGAAACTACCAGCCTGCTTATATCAAATTCCTCCCTGAAGTACTCAAGTATTGAAGGCCTTTTAATCTTTATAACCGAGTCCTTCGTCCCCAGTACCGGTAAGCTCAGTGGATGACCATTGAAAACTTCCTTATAAAAATAATTTATTATATCTTCAGAAGGATTATCTTCTATCATCTTAATCTCTTCAATAACAACTTTTTTTTCAGTTTCTATATGCTCTGCAAGAAAAGATGGATTTAAAAGAATATCAAATAATAAATCTGTACATTTATTAATATAGGTATCAATAAAATCGGCATATACGCAGCAGTTTTCTTTATCGGTAAATCCATTAAATTCTGCACCAACCATGTCAAATTCAATAGCTATATCTTTACCGCTTCTTTTATTAGTGCCTTTAAATATAAGATGCTCTATTAGATGTGTGATTCCACTTATGATTTCTTTTTCGTTCCTGGACCCTGCGGATACCCAGAGGCCCATTGATATAGACCTGAAATGAGGCAAGTACTCACTTATTATCTTTATACCGTTATCTAGCTCAGTTATCTCATAATGATCAAATTTTACGCTACTTGATGAAACTATTTTATTATCTACCTCGCTAATAAAATTTTCAGATATCAGCTCTTTCCAGACCTATTTTCTTGGTACGGGTATCGATATTGACAACTCTAACCATTATCTTATCGCCTATTTTCAAATAGTCTTTGACATCTTTAATTCTTTCATTTGCAATCTTTGATATGTGAAGAAGTCCATCAACACCTGGAATCAAATTTATAAAAGCCCCGTAGCTTGTAATACCAACAACTGCTCCCATAAATACTTCCCCTATTTTTATATCGTCAATGCTCCTGAGCATTCCCTCTATTTTTTTCCTTGCCATTTCGATATTGTAATCATCAGACGAAGTAATAGAAACCAGACCCTCTCCATTATAATCACTTATATCAATCTCATCTAAATTAAATTCTTCCTTTATGTTTTTAACATTTTTACCGCCGGGTCCAATAACTTCACCTATCTTTTCCTTGGGTATTTTAAAAGTAGTTATTTTTGGAGCACATTTAGATAGACTCTTACGTGGTTCGGGTATAACTTCCAGCATTTTGCCCAGTATATATAACCTTCCTTCCCTGGCTTTATCCAGTATATCTCTTATAATATCCAGGCTAACTCCCTTTACTTTTATATCCATCTGCAGTGCGGTTACCCCATTTTTAGTCCCTGCCACTTTGAAGTCCATATCACCATAAAAATCTTCCACTCCCTGTATATCTTTCAATACGACATATCTGTCTCCCTCACCCTTAATCAAACCCATTGCTATCCCGGAGACAGGATTTAGTATGGGGACTCCGGCATCCATTAAAGCCAGCGTGCTCCCACAAACACTCGCCATCGAAGTTGACCCGTTTGATTCCAGAATCTCTGATACCAGTCTCAATACATATGGAAATTTATCTTCATCGGGAATCATTGGCCTCAAAGCTTTTTCTGCCAGAGCTCCGTGTCCGATATCCCTTCTCTTGGGACCCCTTAATGGCCATGTTTCACCAACACTAAAAGGAGGAAAGTTATAATGGTGTATATATCTTTTAAACTCCTCTTTCCCAAGGCTATCAATCTTTTGCGCTTCTTTTATTGAACCAAGAGCCAATATAGTTAGAGCCTGTGTCTTTCCTCTTGTAAATAGCCCTATTCCATGGGTTGTGTCGGGGAATAAGCCAACTTCGCAACTTATTTTTCTTATCTCATCGGGTGTCCTGCCATCAGGCCTTATCCCTTTATCAAGAATCATTTCTCTTACTAATTTTTTTTCAATCTCTTTAAAGCTGACATCTATACTTTCTTTATCTTCAGGAAAATCTTCTTCCAGCTTTCCCCCAATTTCTTCTCTTAAAAGTAAAACGTTATCCTGGAAATAACCCCTTTCAGTATTATCAAGCAAAGCCTTCTTTTCTTCACTTACTGAATATTCTGCCACTTCATCAAGGATTTTTTTAATCTTATTCTCTGAAAGATCTACTACCTTTTTTTCTATATCTTTATTTAACTCAAAATTTACTGTTTCTTTTTTATTTCTACAGGCTAATTTACAGAAATCTTTCTGGAAGCTTATTATTTTTTTTATTTCAACATGCGACCTCTCTATGGCCTCAACTACTAATTCCTCGGGAGCTTCCCTGCCACCTGCTTCAACCATTAATATTGCATCCTCTGTACCGGCTACAATTATATCTATAATGCTTTCTCCAATTTCATTATATGATGGGTTTACTACCCACCTATCTCCTACTTTACCCATCCTTACAGCACCAACAGGCTCGTCAAACGGTATATCTGAAATGTACAGCGCTGTAGAAGCTCCATTTATTACAGAAATATCATATGGATTTTCCTGATCAAATGAAATAACCGTAGCAATAAGCTGAACTTCATTTCTTATATTTTTATTGAATAACGGTCGTAGCGCTCTGTCGGTTAGCCTTGCATTCAGGACTGCCTTATCACTGGCCCTGCCCTCTCTCTTAAAAAATCCTCCAGGGATCTTGCCAGCTGCGTACATTCTTTCTTCAACATCCACTACCAGAGGGAAGAAATCTGAGCCCTCAGATGTCTGCTGGCTCATAACCGCTGTAACCAGAACTCCATTTCCGCCGTGTTTGACTAAAACTGAATTAGCCTGTCTTGCTATTTTGCCTGTGGTAAAGATGAATTTCTTCTCACCAATTTCAACTTCATGACTTTTTTCCATTTATATTAAATTACCTCTTTAAACTACTATATCCTCTTTTGGGTATGAAGATATTACTATTTTCTTAAACCTAATTCCTCAATTATTTTCTTGTACTTATCAATATCGTTATTCTTTAAATATCCAAGGAGCCTTTTTCTCTTACCTACCATTATAACAAGGCCCCTTCTTGAATGATGATCCTTTTTATTCACCTTCAAATGTTCATTAAGCCTGTTAATTTTTTTAGTGAGAATAGCTATCTGGACTTCGGAGGAACCAGTATCACCCTCATGAACTTTAAACTTATCAATAATTTTCTTTTTCTCTTCTTTTACTAATGTCAAATCATTCACCTCCTAAAACACTCGTACTATAATTTACCATAACTATATACTAATTACAATTTATCTTAACTCAGTATTCTACTTAATAATGAGAATGAACACTTCTTAAAGCAGAAAGCTACCAGGAGTTATTCAACCCGGTAATTTTCAATCAATAAATATAGAACTAATCATTTTTGTCATTATTTACTTTGATTCTAAAGTATTTATTGGCATAATTAAGATCTGCAACCATCTGGCTTATTAGCTTGTCTTTACTTTTAAATGAAATTTCATTTCTCAATCTTTCCAGGAAAGTAATTTTTATCTTCTTTCCGTAAATATTTTCATCAAAATTAAGTAAGTATGTTTCAATCCACCTTTTTCCGCCTTTAAAAGTAGGGTTGCTTCCTATATTTATTATAGAAGGTATTAATTCATGCTTATAATCAACCATAACCCTTCCAAGATAAACCCCATCCCGTGGGGTCACAAAAATCCCGCATACATCTATATTTGCTGTTGGGAATCCGAGCTTTCTACCCCTTCCTGATGATTTTACGACTACCCCTTCAATCTGTGGGTTCCTTCCCAGCAGAGTGGCTATTTTTTTGATTTTTCCTTCAGAATAGTATTTCCTTATATTTGTGCTTGACACTATTTCATTTTTTACTTTTACAAGCGGCATTACATTAACCTTCACTCTATAAGGTTTAAAAAAATCCTTTAAGAATTTAATATTTCCTTCAGCTTTAAATCCAAAACGAAAATCATCTCCCACAAAAATTTCTTTAACATGTAGCTTTTTTACAAGAACATCACTGCAAAAACTTTCGGGAGATAATTTTAAAAAATCAGAGCCGTTTCTTACAGTAACAATATAATCAATATTTAAATCATTAATTATCTTAATCTTTTCTTCATAAGAAATTATCAGCCTTTTATACATACGATTTTTTATTGTATTTATAGGCGGGTTATCAAAAGTTAGAACCGTGCTGACGCCCTTTAATCGTTCTGCCCTGCTCACACAGGCTTCTATAATTTTCTTATGTCCCAGATGTACCCCATCAAAAAACCCAATTACCACTACCGGTTTCAAAAACCTGAAATATTCCTCGTTTACTTTTCCAAACTCCAGTAATTCCGACAACTCCGTCAGCACCTCTCCTTAAAATTCTAAAATTTAATATCCATAAAATGTCACTCAACCAGGCATCTATTATAAAATTAAAATACTTTCAGTCAATTTTAAATCTTTGCCACCAATATCAACTGATAATTCATCACTTAAAATTCTGTGAACAGCCAATAGATTTTCTTTACTATCTATTATTTTTACAAAAGTGCCTTTTTTAAATGACCCAAATTCCTTAATTTCCTGTTTTCCAAGCATCCTGATTTTAACAGGACTACCGCTTGAGATTTGAGATTTAAATTCATCACTTATACAGATACTCTTATTTCCTTCAAGCATTCTCTCAATTGATATTATATATGAGCTGGAATCCAGACAACTCTCACTTATTCCTTCTTTTAATAATTCATCTATATTAATACTGTCTTCCAGTTTATAGTCGCCTACAGTTATCCTCTTCAGACTTTTTACTGAAGCTCCAACACCCAGCTCGTCTCCAATATCATAAGCAAGAGATCTTACATAAGTACCCGAGCCACACTCCACCTTTATAGTAAGCATACTGCCTTCCAGTGAAATTAATTCCAGATTATAGATATTTACTTTTTTAGGTTTTAAATCTATATTCTGTCCTTTTCTTGCATAAACATAAGAAGGTCTTCCCCTGTATTTTACTGAAGAATATGCCGGGGGTACCTGTTCAATTTCACCTTTAAATTTATCAAGAGACATCAATACTTTTTTATAACTCAGGCCCCTAACCCTTCTAGTAAATAAAACCCTTCCGCTTAAATCCCGTGTATCAGTAACCACTCCAAGCTTTATCCCGGCAATATACTTTTTATTCAAAGTTAAAAAATAGTCAAATAACTTTGTGGCTTTATTTAGCAAGATTACAAGCAGACCTTCCGCTTCTGGATCCAGTGTCCCTGCATGTCCAATCTTTCTTAAAAAAAAACTTTCTTTATCTTCTTTATTATCTCATAAGAGGTTATACCCTGTGGCTTATTTATTAATAGCACACCATTAAAATTAACCAATAACTCATATTTAATATTATTTTTCATGCTTTATGTTATTTTTTTTACTGCTGATATCAATTTTCTTATTACAGCCCCCAGATCTCCTCTATCTGAATAAGCTGCAGCCATCTTGTGACCCCCACCATTGAAATTCGATGCGATTTCAATTAGATTTATGCTGCTATCAGAGGTACGCAGGCTTACTCTAAATGATTTGCCTTCGGCCTGTTTTATTAAAGCCGCGATCTTAACCTTTTCAGCACTTCTTAAGAGATTAATCAAACCATCCTGGGCAGAAAAAGGTAGATCCAGCTTTTTAAAATCTTTCTGTAAAACATAAGAATATATTAACCCATAAGAATCTATATATCTAATCCTCTCAAGAACCATCTTGATTAATTTAAATCTTGCCAGAGGTTCACTCTCATATATACGCTTATGAATATCAGAAGGCTTCAGATTGAATTTTAGCAGTTCGCTTGCTACCTTATGAACCGAGTAATTTGTATTGCTATACTGAAAATTACCTGTATCGGTCAGTATACCAACATAAATTCCCATAGCTATCTTACTGTCAATTAATTCTCTGTAATAATTGAATATAAAATCATACAAAATTTCTGCAGTTGCTGACTTACTTGAATCAACAATATTTATATTACCAAAATTGGTATTATCATAATGATGATCAATATTTATCACATGCAGAGCGGAAGCTTTTATTTCACCAAAATTAACATTCATTCTGTTCTCATCAGCACAATCAAGGCAGAAATATACGTAGTTATTTCCTGATTTTTTTATTATATCATGGTCAGTCTTTATATCATTATAGTATGGCAGGAAACTGTATTGATAGGGAATTTCACTGTTGATTAATGCTACTACATTTTTTTTAAGTAATGTTAAAAGATGGTACAAAGCTACCTGGGAACCCATTGAATCCCCGTCCGGATAAGCATGGGTTATAATAAAAAAATTGTTATTTTTATTTATAATCTCTGAAACCTGACTGTACAGATTCTGCATATCTTCCAATTATATTACCTGCCTAAAGCTATTCATTTTTAATCAATTTTTCCAGTATCGTAGATATTCTCATACCATTACTAACAGACCTATCAAGTAAGAACCTTATGCTGGGCATATTTCTTAACCTTAACCTCTTCTGTAGATTTTTCTTTATAAATCCACTACTGTGTCTTAAGCCCTCAAGACTCTTCTCTACTTCATCCTTATTACCCATGATACTTACAAAAACATCCAGCCATTTGAAATCAACAGACAATTTCGTGTCAGTTATCGTTATAAATCCAATTCTCGGGTCGTTTGTTTTTGCGTTAATTATGAAACTTATTTCCCTTTTTAAATCTATCTCCGCTTTTCTAATTCTGTTCATCACGATCACCATATGCTTGCTCTATATTGAACGGTTTTATTTTTCTTCAAAGAACTCCAGTAAATCTCCAGCAATAAAATCCTGAAAATTATCCAGCCTTATACCACATTCATATCCTGAGGTTACCTTTTTAACATCCTCCTTAAAACGGTGAAGGGTTTCTACTCTTCCCTCATAAATTACTTTTCCTTCTCTTGTTACCTTTACCAGGTTACCTCTTTCAACTTCACCTTCAAGTATATAAGAGCCTGCAATCACTCCAACTTTAGGTAGCTTGAATAACTCTCTTATCTCAGCTTTCCCTTTAGAAATTTTCTTAACCTCGGGTTTTAATAAACCTTTAAAAGCAAGAGTAATATCATCAATTAATTTATATATAATATCATAAGTCCTTACTTCCACACCTTCTCTTTTATATAAAATATCAGCACTCTTATTCAACGAAACGCCAAAGCCAACTACGATTGCGTTTGACGCAGCTGCAAGCATAACGTCGCTATCAGTTATAGCACCCACTGCTTTATGTATTATGTCAATCTTTATCTGCTCTTCTTTTATTTCATTTAAAGATTTCTCAACCGCATCCATTGAGCCTTCAGAATCTGCTTTCAGCACTATTTTTAACTTTTTAATCTCATTTTCTTTTGATAGCTCTGATAACTCTTCCAGCGTAAGGCTTCTTCTTGAATTGGCAATCTTCATCATCTTTCTATCATAGTCTTTTTTCTGTAATAAACCCTTGGCAGCTTTTTCATCACTTACTATAAAAAGTTTATCTCCTGCCTTGGGTACCACTGGAAATCCTACAATCTCAACTGGCTGTGATAAAATTGCTTCTCCAAGCGCTCCGCCATTTTCATCTCTTATCGATCTTATCTTTCCAAAAGAATCTCCTGCAATAAATGGATCACCTACTTTTAACTTGCCCCTCTTTACTATAACAGTCCCAACAGGACCAAGACCCCTGTCCAATCTTGATTCAATTATTATCCCTGTTCCCCCTGCATCCGGGTTACCTTTTATTTCATTCAAATCTGCGACAAGTAAAATCATTTCCAGGAACTCATCCAGATTAATCTTTTTCTTAGCGGAAATTTCTATGCAAACAGTATCTCCGCCCCATTCTTCAGGAACAAGATTATATTCAGTAAGACCCTTTTTTATTTTTTCAGGGTCTGCATTTGGAAGATCTATTTTGTTTATGGCAATTATAATTGAAACACCTGCGTCCTTGGCATGGTTTATCGCCTCTATTGTTTGTGGCATTATACCATCATCAGCTGCAACAACAATTACTGCGATATCTGTTACTTTTGCACCTCTCGCTCTTATGGAAGTAAATGCTTCATGCCCGGGTGTATCTATAAAAGTAATTTTTCTTCCCCTGTATTCGATCTGGTAGGCACCTATACGCTGGGTTATTCCGCCCTGCTCGCTCGTTGCAACACTTGTTTTTCTGATAACATCAAGAAGTGTCGTCTTACCATGGTCCACGTGGCCCATAACAGTAACAATTGGAGCTCTTGGCTCTAAATTTTCCTTTTCATCTTTGTAAATCTCATCCAGCTTCTCTTCAAAACCTATAATACGATATTTAAAATTATACTCATGAGATATAAATTCTATTAAATCCTTGCTAAGAGATTGATTTATATTAATAGTCTCGCCCATATCAAACAACAACTTTAAAATCTCAGACGAATGAACATTTATTTTTTCTGAGAGTTTCTTTATCGTTATTCCCTCGGAAATTTCAACTATCTTCTTTATCTCGGGTCTTTTTCTTAATCCTTCTTTCAAAACCCCGCTTTTAGTTTTCCGGGTTTCTTTCTTACCCAATTTATCTGCCGGTCTGGGTCTTTCATGCTTTACTTTTAATCTTAATCGTCCTTCCTTTTCTTCCTTGTCGAGTTCTTTTTCAATAACACTTTTTATACTCTGTTTTTTTTCTTCTTCCCAGCCGGTTTTAGCCTTCTGCTCATCCTCCAGCTTTTTTTTGCTCTTCTCTTCAATTTCAATTTTTTTATTATCTACTACAGCCCGGTCTGTCCTAGCCCGGGGTTTTTTATTTACGCCTTTCTTAGAATCGGTCTTAATCTTTTTTATAACTGTATCCTTGCTTTCTAACTTATTTATAGACTTTGAATCAGTTTTTTTAAGGCTTTTCTTCTTCTCTGTAGCTTTTGATTCTTTTTTAATGATTTTCGGCTGTTCCTTATTGTCCATACTGCGCTTTACCTCATTCTTCTCTCTACCGGATTTTTCGCTCTTTACTCTTCCATCATCAACTTTCTTTGCCAGCCCCTTTCCTGCAACTCCTGACTTTTTTTTAACAACCTTCAGTTGCATGGACTTATCAGCCGATTTTTTGCCTTTTATTTTAACCGGCTCAGCCTCTTTATTAGTTTTCTTAATGCTTTTTTTCTTAATATTCTCTTCGTTCATACCATTGATTTTATATGCAATTTTAAATAACTCTAAATAAAATAAACCAATACCAGCTCATTGAGAATTCCCCTGTTAGTGCTGATCAGTTCCAGAATCTTCCTCTTTGACTTTAAGCCTTTCTTTCCTTGCCTCATCAAGCCTTTCTTCAAACTGCTTTTCGCTTTTCACATCTATCTTCCATCCTGTTAACTTCGCTGCCAGCCTTGCATTCTGACCCTCTCTCCCTATCGCCAGAGAAAGCTGGTCGTTCGAAACCACAACAAGCGCAAATTTATTCTCTTCGTCAGTTAGTACTTTTAAAACCCTGGCCGGGCTGAGGGCATTTTTTACGAATGTTACAATATCATCGCTATAACCTACTATATCTATTTTCTCCCCACCTAATTCATCAACAACCATCTTTACTCTCGAGCCTTTTGGTCCAACACACGCTCCAACAGGGTCCACATTTTTTTCATTCGAGCTCACTGCAATTTTAGTTCTGTACCCTGCTTCTCTTGCGATGCTTTTTATTTCTACTATCCCCTCATAGATTTCCGGCACTTCAAGCTCAAAAAGCCTTTTTATCAATCCAGTATGCGTTCTTGAAACTATTACCTGGGGACCTTTCGTTGTCTTCCTTACATCAGAAATATAACATTTTATCCTCTCTCCATGCCTGTATCTTTCCCCCGGCACCTGTTCATATTGAGGGAGCAATGCCTCTACCTTACCTAAATCTACCAGAGTGAATCTTGAATCGCTCTGCTGTACGATACCCGTTACCATATCCCCAAGTCTATCCTTAAATTCCTCGTACATAACCTCGCGCTCTGCCTCCTTGATTCTCTGTCTTATCACCTGCTTGGCTGTTTGCGCTGCTATCCTCCCAAAATTATCAGGAGTAACTTCGACTTCATTGCTTTTGCCTTCGTTTTCTCCTGCCTCACTTTCGCCTTCTTTTTCGGGCAATATTCTAAATATCTTTATCTCACCGGTTTTCATATTTATATCTACACGGCAATCATAATCTACCTTATAATTTTTTTTATATGCCGAAGCAAAGGCTATCCTTAGAGCCTCTATAAGAGTGTCCAGTTTTATACCTTTCTCTCTCTCTAATTCAACCAGTGCTGTTATTAACTTCCTGTTCAATTATCTCACCCGCCTATAACAGAATTAAAACTAAAAAATAGTGGGGCTTCCCCACTATTTTTAACTATTTAAATTAAAATTTCTATAAGAGTATATCACATTTTTTTAAAAATACAACCAGACTTTAGAGCCTTCCCTGTTATTATTTTTAACCTTTAAATAACGTATTATTGTTATCAAAAAAATAGAGGAAATTAAAACAAAATCCATCAGATAATATCAGTAATATAATCAAATAACCTGAACCAAATAACTTGAATCAAATAACTTTTAAAAGGCCCTTCAGGCCTGTATAACGGTTTTCGACTACGTTTCTGTTAACTGCCATTCCTATAGCTTTTTTACTTCCAACAATTACTACAAGCTCCCTGGCCCTGGTAATTGATGTATACAGTAAATTTCTCTGCAGCAACATATAATGAGAGGTCAAAAGAGGTATTATCACACACTTAAACTCTGAACCCTGGGATTTATGAATGGATATAGCATAAGATAGATTAATCTCGTCAAGTTCAAAAAAACTATAGTTAACTATTCTACCATCAAAACTTATACTTATTTCTTCACTTTCTTTATCTACTTTTTTTATAATCCCGATATCTCCGTTATAAATATCCTTTTCGTAATTATTTTTTAATTGTATAACTTTATCATTTAACCTTAATTCCACAGGTCCTTTCATGATTTTCTTATTGTTAGGATTCAGTACTTCCTGAATCCTGTAATTTAAATTATTTACCCCAACAACGCCTTTATTAGTGGGTACAAGAACCTGAATATCATATACCGGGTCATAATTAAAACTTCCCGGTATTCTTTTAGTCAATAAATCCAATATCAGTCCAACCACTTCCTCGGGATCATTTTTTTCTATAAAGAAAAAATCATTATTTTTTGGTTTTCCAATAAATGGGAACTCCCCATCTCTTACCTTATGAGCATTATATATTATCAGACTCTCGCTTTCCTGCCTGTATATCTTTTTAAGTTCAATTACAGGTACAACATCTGAAGAAATTATATCACCCAGAACATTACCAGGTCCTACCGAAGGAAGCTGGTCAACATCACCCACGAAAATAATTTTCGTTTCCGGTCTTACAGCAGCTAACAGGCTCTTCATCAACCTTATATCAATCATTGAAGCTTCGTCAATTATCACGACGTCTGCATTGACTGTTTCCTTTTCATTTTTAAGAAATTTGTTTAATTTTGGATTATAATTTAAAAGTCTGTGTATTGTTTTAGCTTCTTTACCCGTAGTTTCACACAACCTTTTTGATGCTCTCCCCGTTGGAGCACCCAGCACAACGCTTTCATTTAATCTTTCAAAAATTTTTATAATAATATTCAGTATGGTGCTTTTACCCGTACCGGGGCTGCCAGTTATAACAAGCATCTTTTCAGTTAAAGCTTTTTCTATGGCTTTTTCCTGAATATAATCTAATTCAATATTTTCTTCTTTTGATAATAGTTTTATTAAGTTAGATATACTTTCTCTCCTGTCGCTTCTTACATCTAATGTACTATCACTATTTAGTATCTCAATAATTTTTCCACTAACATATTTTTCAGCATCGTAAGTGCCTGTAAGATATACTTTATCCTCATCATCCCTTACAATTTTTATTTTGCCTTCCTTTTCCAGTTCTGCCAAAGCACCACTTACCCCCGTAACCTCCGTATCAAGAAAGCCTTCCGCTAATTCTCTTAGCTCATGGTATGGGTAATAACAGTTACCGGAATCTTCTGCTCCTTTCAATATATAGATAATTCCTGCCTTAATTCTAAAAATTGAATCCTTTTTTATTCCTGTCCTCAAAGCTATTTTGTCCGAAGTCTTAAAACCAATTCCGAATATATCTTCTGAAAGCCTGTACGGGTTAGATTTAATAATGCTAATAGAATTATCTCCATATTTATTATATATTTTCATTGAATAAGCATGCCCTATTCCCACAGATTGCATAAATATCATAACATCCCTTATATTTCTATGCTTTTCCCAGGACTTTTTTATCAGGTCTATTTTCTTTTTACCAATGCCGCCTATTTCTTTCAATCTTTCTGGCTTATTGTCCAGTACCTTTAACGTGTCGAGTTTGAAATGAGAAACTATTCTCTCAGCTGTAACAGGACCTACTCCCTTTATCAGACCGGAACCCAGGTAACTCTGTATCCCTGATATTGTATTCGGCTCAATAGTTTTGATATTTTCAATCTCAAATTGCTCTCCATAATTCTTATTCAAAACCCACTTACCGGTTACTTCCAGGCTTTCACCACATTGAAGTTCAAATGCATTGCCCACAACAGTTATCATATTATTATCTTCTGCTCTTATTCTACCGACCATAAATCCGGTCTCGGAGTTCTTGAAAATAATCTTTTCCAGAACACCTTTTATTTTGTTGCTCCGGGTTTCCATCATTAAATTATTTGAGGTTGTTTGAAGATTTGAATTTGTTTATAAATTCTGGAATTTCATCCAGGCTAATTTCTATTTTATCTTTATTCTGCCTGTATTCTACATCTATAAGTTTTTTATCTATATATTTTTTCCCCAGAATAAACTTTAAAGGTATTCCAATTAAATCAGAAACCTTAAATTTTATCCCTGCGCTAACATCTCTATCATCATAAAGTACTTCTACGTTCAGTTTCTTTAAACGTTCATATAAAATATCCCCCGCCTCAGACAGGATTTTACTCTTTGATGTTGTAACTATAAGATTAACCATAAACGGGGCTATAGCAACAGGCCATACTATCCCTCTACTGTCATACAACTGCTCTATAGCTGCCGCCATTATCCTTGTAATTCCTATACCATAACAACCCATTAACAGGGGTTTCAATTTTCCATCTGTATCCAAAAATTTAGCGTTCATCTTCTCACTGTATTTACTGCCCAGTTTAAAGATATGGCCAACTTCAATACCTTTCTCAAACTTAAGCTTTTCACCACAATAAGGACATCTGTCGTTCTCCACAGGATAATTGAAATCACCCCAATCCCTGACCTTAAAATCTCTCGGATAATTAACATTTATAAGATGATAATCCTTTTTATTTGCACCGGTTATAAAATTATGCCCTTCCCTTATAGAATTATCTGCATATATTTCTATATCGCTATTAAGACCTACGGGTCCAAGGAAACCAACAGTAAGATTTTCCAATTCTTTGGAACCCTTAAAAAGCATTAAACTCTTTTTTAAATATTTTTCAGCTTTCTTAACGTTGAGTTCTCTCTCCCCACTTATAAGAAATGCATAAACCTTGCCTTTTTCATCCTGCATCATTATTGTTTTTATAATCCTGCTGGTTTTAATTTTCAGAAATTTTGACACTTCATCAACACTCGTAATTCCAGGAGTATAAACCTCCTCTAAACGATTTAAGACTTCTGATTTTAGTTTATCCCTGCTTTCTTCAAAATCTCCCGGGTTTGATTTTGCTAAATCATAATTTTCCGAATAACCACATCCAGGGCAAAAAACTATCTTTTCTTCTCCATTTTCGGCGAATAAAATAAATTCATGAGACAAATCACCCCCGATAAGGCCCGTATCTGCAATAGCCACCTTATACTTCAGTCCAATTCTATCCAGTATCTTAGAATAAGCTTCGTACATTTTTTTATAAATAATTTCCATCTCATCTTCGTTACTGCAAAAACTGTATGCGTCTTTCATAACAAATTCTCTGGCCCTCAATAATCCATATCTCGGCCTGATTTCGTCTCTGAACTTCACCTGTATTTGATATAAGTTAATAGGCAAGTCTTTATATGATTTTATATCTGAATAAGCCAGGTAGGTTATTATTTCTTCGTGGGTTGGCCCAAGACAAAATTCCCTTTTGTTCCTATCCTTTAATCTGAATAATTCCGGACCATATTTCTTCCATCTCCCCGACTCCTCCCATAATATAGAAGGCTGCAGCACAGGTAAATACAGCTCAACAGCACCGGCATTATTCATTTCCTGCCTTACTATATTTTCAATCTTTTTCATCACTCTAAGACCCAGTGGTAAAAAAGAATAAATTCCCGATGCTACTTTCCTTATCAATCCGGCTCTTAAAGAAAGTGAGTGACTCGGTATTTCAGCCTCGCCTGGTTCTTCTTTTAGGGTGGGAATAAAAAATTTTGAAAACCTCACTTCAAGCTCCCTTTTTATTTAAATAAATTTCTTAAGCTCATCTTCAAAATCAGCCAATGCCTTATCTCTATCTACTCTCTTAATCACTTTACCTTTTAAAAATATAGCCGCTTTTTTATTACCAAAAGCTATACCTATGTCTGCTTCTTTTGCTTCTCCCGGACCATTAACAATACAGCCCATCACAGCTACCTTCAGGTTTTTCTTAATACCATAGGTTAGCTTCTCGATTTCATAGACAAGCTGCCTGTAATCCTCAGATGTTCTCCCACATGAAGGGCATGATACAATATCAACCCCTACCTTTCTTAAATTTAAACTATTAAGAATTATATATCCAGCTTTTACTTCATCTACAGAACTGCCTGTCAGTGATATTCTTATGGTATCTCCTATACCTTCCGAAAGCAGTATCCCCATCCCTACAGAAGATTTTATACTTCCACCAAACGTAGGACCGGCTTCGGTTATACCAAGATGAAGGGGATAATTAACTTTACTGGATATAATCTCGTAAACGTTAATTGCGTCAAGAACCGTTGATGCTTTTGCTGATATCTTAAAATTATCAAACTTTAAACTTTCTAAAAGCCTTACATATTCCAGTGTACTATCAACCATAGAATTTACTATATTTCCATTATTTTTGCTTAAAATTCTTTTGTCCAGCGAGCCTGAATTAACACCGACTCTCAGGGCAACTTTCTTGCGCCTGGCTTTATTTATAATCTCTGCAACACGCCCGGTAGTGCCTATATTACCTGGATTTATTCTTACTCCATCAACACCCACATCCATGCAATCCAGCGCCAGACGGTAATCAAACTGTATATCGGCTACCAGCGGTATCTTAAAAATACCTTCATTGATTAATTTCTTAAGAAAATATATGGAATTTTTATCAGGTACAGCTATTCTTACAATTTCGCAGCCGCACTCTATCAATTGCCTTATTTCCTGTCTTATTTCATCTGTATCCTCCAGCTTGTTTTTAGTCATGGACTGGACAATCACAGGATTATTCCCGCCTATTTTGATTTTTCCTATATTTATTACCCGTGTTTTTTTTCTCTTTATTTCCAAGCTAATTTACCCCTATAAATTAATAATATCAAAAGGATTTATTATATCCAGAATAAAAGCAAGTATTGTTAATGAAACAAGAATAAACACACCAACAGAACTAATAACCTGAATGACTCCTCTTGGGACGGGCTTCCTTATTATAGCTTCAATTAAAACTATCAGGATATTACCTCCGTCAAGAGGAAGAATAGGAATCAAGTTTCCATAGCCCATTAAGATTGATACCAGAGCGACAAAAAAAATAAAATCCTGGATACCAATCGAAACTGACTGCTGGAAAATACTCACAACTCCAACAGGTGAAACTGGCCTTGCCTGGCTTAAGGGTATCCTGCCGGTTACTAACATACCAAATAATTTTACATAACTAACACTTATATCCCATGTAATTCTAAATCCCTCTTTTATGGTACCGGCGAACCCCAGGCTTTTTTTCTCATACGAAGGGCTTATCCCCAGATATCCCTGGCTATCTTTAATATCAAGCTTTACTTTTATTTCTAATTCCTCATCCTGTCTGATTACTTTATATTTCACTTCTTCCCCGGGGTATTCCTTTGTGAAAGCAGAAAAATCATCCCAGCTGTTTATACTTCTTCCTTCCAGAGAAACAACTTTATCCCCTATTCCAAAACCATCTGTGTCTGCAGGTGCTCCAGTTTCTACATAGTCTATAACCGTAGTTGGCACCATTACTCCCATACTTAAATAAATCATAATAAGTAAAACAGCAAAAAATATGCTAAACCCGGGTCCACCAATCAGGATTAACAACTTTTTATAGATAGGCTTGTTATAATAAGCTTTATTCTTTAAATTTGATAATACAGGTTCGCTCCTATCCATTCCAAGCAATTTATTATATCCTCCCAGCGGTATTGCTCTTATGCCATAAACAGTGCCTTTTCTGTCTTTAAATTTCCAGATTTTAGGACCGAAACCCATAAAAAATTCTTCAACATGTACTCCGCTCAATTTTGCCATCAAGAAATGGCCAAGCTCATGGAATATTACAATTATAGATAATGCGACTATTGAAAGCGTGTATTGTAGTATAACAGTTATAACTTGCATAATAAATTAAACTTTACCAAACCTTCTATCCCTTTTCTGATAATAATAAATAGCCTTAAGAAAATCTTTCTTTTTGAAGTCTGGCCAGAGCGTTTTTACAAAATAAAATTCGCTATATGCTATTTGCCATAATAAGAAATTACTTAATCTGTACTCACCACTTGTCCTTATTAAAAGATCTGGATCAGGACATCCCTTTGTAAACAGGTAATCAGAAAAATTATTAACGCTTAATTCCTTAATTTCTATTTTATTTTTATCAGCTTCCTCACAAATTTTCTTTACAGCTTCTATAATTTCCTGTCTTGAACCATAGTTAAAAGCGATATTAAATAAAAGTCTGGTGTTTCCTTCAGTCTCTTTTTCTGCATGCTCAAAAGCTTTTAGTATATCAGATGGTATTTCCTCTCTGATGCCGATAAGATTTATCCTTACCCCGTTCTTTCTCAGCATTCCCAGTTCACCCCTTAATGACTCCAGGAACAAACCAAGCAAAAAATTAACTTCCTCTCTGGGCCTGCTCCAGTTCTCACTTGAGAATGAATACACTGTCAAAATTTTTATTCCCAGATCCAGACACAGAGATATTACACCCTTTAGAGCTTTTACGCCTTCCCTGTGACCTGCAGAACGGGGCAAATTCCTCCTGACTGCCCATCTACCATTCCCATCCATTATAATGGCTACGTGTATGGGCATTTTATTTTTCTTTAATTCTTTTACAGTTGGAACTTTTACAGAAGAAAAAAAAGAAGAAACTAAATTCAAATTATTTTCTACCTACACTTCCATGATTTCTTTTTCTTTTTGCTCCAGGGCATTATTGATCTTCTCTATAAATTCATCCGTGATTTGCTGGACTTCCTTTTGATATTTTATCAAGTCATCTTCAGTTATTTTACTTTCGCTCTCCAGTTTCTTGAACTCTTCATTTATCTCTCTTCTAATATTCCTCATAGCAATTCTTCCATCTTCAGCTATTTTTTTAACCAATTTTACAAGCTCTTTTCTCCTCTCCTCATTAAGAGTCGGGATATTAAGTCTTATAACCCTCCCATCATTTGACGGATTGATGCCAAGATCAGATTTAGCTATCTGTGTTTCAATTTCTTTTAAAAATTTTGGCTCGTAAGGCGATATCAGAATAACTCTGGGCTCCGGTATACTTATAGTGGACACAAATTTAAGTAGTGTTTTACTACCATAATAATCTATATAAATATTATCAAGTAACGCTACTGAAGCTCTCCCTGTTCTGATTGTATTGAACTCATGCTGGGTTCTCTCAAGTGATTGATTCATTCTTTTTCTTTCCTCAACAATCAATAAGTCTTTCATTTTTACTCCTTTGTAACTATAGTTCCAATCCTATCACCCATTATAGCTCCTTTTATATTGCCCGGTTTTGTTATATCAAATACTACGACAGGTAAATTATTTTCCATACATAAAGAAGTTGCTGTAGAATCAAGTATCCTGAGATCTTCTTTTAATACATCAATAAAACTTAATTTCTCGAATTTCTTAGCATCTTTAAATTTAAGGGGGTCTTTATCATATATGCCATCAACCTTAGTTGCTTTAAATATTATTTCAGCTTCAATTTCAAGCGCTCTTAAAGCTGCCGCTGTATCAGTTGTAAAATAAGGATTGCCCGTTCCCCCGGCAAATATAACTACCCTTTTCTTTTCCAGATGTCTTATTGCTCTCCTCCTGATAAGAGGTTCGGCAATTTCCTGCATTGATATAGCAGTCTGTACCCTTGTTGCTATTCCTGCTCTTTCCAGCGCATTCTGGAGACCAAGAGCATTCATAATAGTAGCAAGCATTCCAATATAATCAGCAGTGGTTCTATCCATTCCATTCGAACTGGCAGAAACCCCACGCCAGAAATTACCTCCTCCTACCACCACTGCAACTTCTACACCCAGCTCTACTACTTCTTTTATCTGACTTGATATGTTATCAGTAACCCTGGGGTCTATGCCATATTTAAGTTCACCCAGTAACGCCTCGCCACTGATTTTAAGCAATACTCTCTTGTATTTCTTCCTTTTCATATAATTTATTTATTGCCTCTAACCAATGCAGATATAATATTTATAAGCTCTTATTCTCTTCACCAAGCACATACCTTACGAATCTTCTTACAACTATATTCTCCCCAATTTTAGCTATATTATGCTTGACCAAATCTCCTACTTTTAAATCATTATCTTTGATAAATAGCTGTTCCAGCAAACAGTTTTCTTCATAAAATTTCTGAATTTTTCCTTCAGCGATCTTATCCAGTATCTTCTCTGGTTTGCCTTCGTTTAAAGCCTGCTTTTTATAAACTTCTTTCTCTTTTTCCACTATCTCCGGCGGTACATCTTCTTTAGAAACATAGGAAGGTGCTGAAGCTGCAATATGTAGTGCAATATCATGAACCAAATTTCTAAAAACCTCATTTCTCGCCACAAAATCAGTCTCGCAGTTAACTTCTAAAAGCACCCCTATCCTTGAACCCGGGTGTATATAACTGTCAACCAGCCCTTCTTTTGTAGCCCTGAAAGCTTTCTTTGAAGCTTCTGCCAGACCCTTCTCCCTTAATATTTCTTCGGCTTTTTTTATATCACCATTACTCTCAATAAGAGCCTTCTTGCAATCCATCATACCCGCGCTACTTTTCTCTCTTAGCTCTTTTACTAATTCCGCTTTAATTTCCATTTTTTCTCCCTCTTCAATCTCAGATTATTCCTAGGCCCACACATCATCTTCCGGTAAATCATCCAGACTATCTTCGGTTTTTATATCTTCTATTCCCTTTTTCTCCAATTCCTTTGCTTCCCTGGCTTCCGGACTTTCCTCAATCTTAATTCTCTCTTCTCTCCCTTTTTTCACAGCTTCACATATTATGCTGGTTATTAAATTGCAGGAACGAATTGCGTCATCATTGCCGGGAATCACATAATCAATAAGGTCAGGGTCACAATTAGTATCAGTTATAGCTATTACCGGTATCCCTAACTTCCTTGCCTCTTTAACAGCAATCATTTCTTTATTAGGGTCAATAACATAAAGAGCTTCGGGAAGTTTTCTCATTTTTCTGATACCTCCCATATTAAAAAGAAGCTTTTCATATTCCTTTTTTATTCCCAGAACTTCCTTCTTTGGCAATTTCTCAAAAATGCCTGATTTTTCCATATTCTCAATTTCTTCAACTCTTTTTGCCCTCTTGCTTATGGTTTCAAAATTGGTAAGGGTGCCGCCCAGCCACCTGTTTTTAACATAGGGCATCTCGCACTCGACTGCGTATTTTTCTACAATATCCTGTATCTGCTTTTTCGTACCAACAAATAATACAACTCCATTTTCGCTTACCAATCTTCTGACATACTCATAAGCCTCTATCAGTAATCTCTGGGTTTCCTGTAAATCAATTATATATATACCATTTTTATCCGTGTATATATATTTCTTCATTTTTGGATTCCACCTTTTGGTCTGATGGCCAAAATGAACTCCTACCTCAAGAAGTTGTTTCATACTTACGATGCTCAAAATTTTACCTCCTATTAACATGGTTTTTCCTCCATCACTTTAACCGAAATGCAGTTCACCATTTTACTATAAGTGATGTGTGTAATCTCAACGCTCAAGTCTAGCATAATACATATATTTCATCAAATAATCAACAAAAAATATAACACCTGATACCGGCTTAAAAAAGTTATGTATTGTCGATCTTTTCTCCAGCTCTCGGATGAAAATTCTTGTAATCTTCCTTTAGCTTCTTAATGTTAAGATGCGAATATATCTGAGTTGTTGAAATATTTTCATGTCCAAGAAGCTCCTGAATCTCTCTTATGCCGGCTCCTTCCTGAAGCAAGTGAGTAGCAAAACTATGCCTGATGCTATGGGGGGTAATATTCTTGCCGTTAGCAGGATCTGTAGTATATTTTTTAACTATATTTCTTATGCTTCGTGAAGATAATCTACCACCAGACCTATTTAAAAAAAGATAGTCAGTATGCTTATATTTCCCCTTCGCATTCAAATAAACTAATCTATTTCTGACCTCAAGATACTTTTTTATCCAGTAAATCGCCGAGCTATTTAAATAGACAAATCTCTGCTTCCTTCCTTTACCCGTTACTATTGCCTCATTATTGTTAAAGTCAAAATCTTTTATCTTTAAATTTTCAACTTCACTCACTCTTGCACCGGTAGAATAAATTACTTCAATCAAAGCCCTGTCTCTTATCTCCGGATCGCTTGATATTTTAAAATTATCAAACATCCTCTTGATTTCATTTATAGACATAAATGAATAAATACCATGGCGCACTCTGGGTACATTTATAAACTGGGTCAGTTGAAAATCAATATAATTATTTGCTTCCATAAACTTAAAAAAGTTTACAAGGGAGGAATATTTTCTCACAAGTGTTCTATTTGAATATTTATAGACGTCAATATATTTTAAAAAATCCCTGAAAATATCCAGATTCAGACCATTGGTTTCAGTAATATTCCTGCTCTGTAAAAACTCCAGGAACTGGGTTATGTCTTTCCTGTAAGCATTTATAGAATTAAGCGATAGATTTCTCTCATATTTAAGGTATTTTATATACAATTCTAAACAATTAAACAAATTCATGCCTATAAATAATCACTCTCAATATCCTTCATCCTATTCATAATCAGACCCCTGATTTCTTTTATCTCTCCCATTCCAGGAAAACCTTCGATATCTTTCATCCTTGCCGGGTCGAACCTGTTAATTTTAGCTTTTTCCAATAATCTCTTAAGTTTATTTATCATTTCAATAATATTATACCTTATTTTATCAGACCTGTAGTCAACCTTTAATTTATCTCTTGATATATCAAAAAGTATACCGTCAAATTTTTCAAATGCGTTATCTATAACCTCTTCCGCCCTTTTTGCGTTAAGCTTCCTTCCTCCATTTATACTACCAATAATTTTTTTTAAATCTTTCTCAACTATATTATCATACTGGTATAGAGCCAGCCCAAGAGGGGTTTTAGGCATTTCCACCCTTCTTTTTCTAAGAAATCCCATTTGAAAATCTCCAGACAAATTAAAAAATATTTTCCAATTATTTCTTATATCTTTACGGTTATTTTAATATAAAATTCAAAATAATCTAATATATTTATTAAAACTATCCTCTCTTATTAACTTTCTTATTTCAAGTGATGCAATTATTTTCAATACATCCCTTACTTCTAAACCCGAGTAACCGACAATTTCTTCTACACTCTTTGACTTATATCCGATAAATTCATAGATTCTCCTTTCATCGCCTGTGAGATTAACTTTGCACTCTGATGCCTCATTATTAATTTTAACTGTCTCTTTTTCCAAAGCCAGTGCCTTTTCCTTATACTGCGAAAACTCCTCCATAATGTCATCTATGCTATCGACAAGTTTAGCTCCTTCTTTTATCAATTTATGGCATCCTTTGCTCGTCTGGTTAAAAATATTCCCCGGAACTGCCATAACTTCCCTGTTCTGACTCAATGCTGTCTCACATGTTATCATGGCCCCGCTTTTCTCTCCCGCTTCTATGACCACCACGCCTCCTGATAAGCCGCTTATAATTCTATTCCTTACCGGAAAATTAGATTTAAGCGGTGGTGTACCAGGAATGAACTCGGTTATTATGCTACCGTTTTTTAAAATTTCTTTGAATAAAAGCTCATTCTCCGGCGGATATATAATATCTATACCACATCCAAGAACACCGACGCTCCCGCCCTCTCCTTCCAGAGCAGCTTTATGAGCATGGCTATCAATTCCTGTTGCCATTCCGCTTACTATAGTTATCCCAATTCTGGATAAACTTTTGCTTATGTATTCAGCTACTTCACTGCCGTATCTTGTGCATCTTCTGCTTCCTACTATTGCTATCATAAACCCGCCATTTATTATTTTTTTACCTTTGAAGAATAACAGAGGAGGCGGCAGATGTATCTGCTTTAAAAAAGCAGGATAACTGTCACTGCTTATTTCCAGCAGCCCAATTTTATTTTTAAAAATAAAATTAATTACTTTTTCATAAGAGTCATATTTTAAACTATCAAAAATATTATCAGATTTATTCGTTCCAAATTTCAGCTTTAAATTCTTATATTTTAAAAAATATTGCAGAGTCTTATAAACGTCGCCATTATTTTTGTTATAAACCCTTATGAATTCTGAAGGCCTGAGGCCATTCTCAATCATCAAATATAGTATTTTCCTGCTTATGTTACTAATTTTCATAAACCCGAAATATAATCACCAAGACCATTGCTGAAATTAACCCTGTAATTCAAAGCTTCCATTATATGATTCTCATTTATAGAATCACTTGCTTCCAGGTCAGCTATTGTTCTTGATACTTTTAATATGCTTACCGTAGCTCTCGCTGTAAGGCTGAATTTCTTTGAAACAGAATATATCAGGCTTTTTATATTTTCATCATTTTTCAACCATCCATTGATAATATTTATTCCTATCTCAGAGTTATAGCTTAATTTTCTATCCTTAAAACGTCTTTTCTGAATTTCTGTACAATCTATTATGCGTTTCTTAATTCTATCAGAACATTCCCCGTCGCTTCCATTTATGAAGCTGCTTTCAGGTAGCCTATCTATAGTTACTCTCATGTCAATCCTATCCATAATGGGACCTGACATTTTTTTCCAGAATTTTTTTACCTCTCTAAGACTGCATACACATTTTTTGCTGTTACTCCCGAAATAACCGCAATAACACGGATTCGTTGCAACTATCAGCATAAAATTACAGGGAAATTTGTAAGAAAAACGATTCCTGGTAATAATTATTTCCTTATTTTCCAGAGGCTGCCTTAGATCTTCTATAAATGTTCTCGGAAATTGTGAGAACTCATCTAAAAATAGTATACCCCTGTGAGCCAGGCTAATTTCACCCGGACCTGGATTGATACCTCCTCCTATAAGACCTATTCTGCTTATAGTATGGTGCGGATTTCTAAAAGGTCTTTCCTGTATAAGCTCATTAACGTCCTTTTTATATAAACTATAAATCCTTGTGACATCTATGCATTCCTGCATATTTAAATCAGGCATAATTGTAACAGCTCTCCTTGCCAGCATTGTCTTGCCACTTCCGGGTGGACCAATTAGCATAATATTATGCCTGCCCGCTACAGCTATTTCCATCGCCCTTTTTGCCCTGAGCTGGCCCTTAACATCCTTAAAGTCAAAATCGTAAGTATTACGATTTATAGGGCTATTTTTTCCCCTGTATATAAAACTATCAACTTTCCCCCTGTCTGAAAGCGCCTCCACAGCTTCTGAAAGATTACTGCATGCAACTATTTTCAAATCCGAGATGAAAGAAACCTGCCTGGCTATCTGATAAGGCACAAAAAAGAATTTCTTTTTATTATTTTTTGCCCTTTCTGCCATAGAAACTAAGCCACTCACAGGGTTTATCGATCCGTCCAGTGACAACTCTCCCACAAAACATGATTCTTCTGAAAAGTTACAGCTCACCTGACCGCTGGCTGAAAGAATTGAAAGAGCAATAGGCAAATCATAAAAAGAGCCATCCTTTTTTATATCTGCCGGTGATAAGTTGACAATTATTTTTTTGACCGGAAAATCAAACCCGCTATTGATTACTGCAGACCTGACTCTCTGCCTTGATTCATTTACTGCTTTCCCGGGAAGACCTACAATTACGAATTCCGGAAGACCTCTTGATATATGAACCTCCACAGAAACCTTGACCGCTGTGATTCCCACCAGTGCAAAACTGTCCAATCTGAATAACATATTTCAATATTATAATCTTTTAATCATTTAGTCAATTATATATATGCATATATTGAAGCTAATAAAAAATATTGGTAAACACGGCGCGGACATTTTCATGCAATTACAGGGTTTAAAAACCCGGGGAATATCTATTACTGGTTAATAAAATACTACTGTTTATCTTACAAATATATATACGGATTGGATTAGATGTAAAAAAATTTAAAAAATAAAAGGGTGCCGAATAAATTAGAATTTAAATAACTATATTATTTTTTGAATAAAAAATAGATATAAATGAATCAGTCTAATTTAAATCCTTTTCTTGTAACAACTCTAATGCAGGCATCGACAACATCCGGGTCATATAATTTACCTTTATTCTTCTTTATTTCATCGATTGCAACATCCAGACCAAGAGCAGGTCTATATGGCCTGAATGAAGTCATTGCTTCCACTACATCGGATACTGTCAGTATTTTTGCTTCAATCATAATATCCTTTTCCTTTAAGCCCTGAGGATATCCCGAGCCATCCAATTTTTCATGGTGCTGGAGTATAATATCTGCAATGGGCATGGGAAAATCTATTTGTTTTACTATATCATAGCCAACTCTGGCATGTGTCTTGATAAGGTTAAACTCCATTTCCGTCAATTTCCCCGGTTTTGTTAATATTGAAGAAGGTATATTTATTTTCCCTATATCGTGGATTTTTGCCGTGGTTTCTATTATCTCAATTTTTTCATCACTTAGACCGAGTTCTTTTGCAATAGCAACTGCAAGTCTGGAAACACTTTTCTGATGACCGGAAGTATAGGGGTCCCTTGTCTCAACTATCATTGCCAGTGTATTTATAGTACCGTCAAGTGTTTTTCTGACCTGTTCATAGCTAATTTTTAACTTTTTCTCCATAACTTTACGCTCTGTAAGATTAAAGAAGTTCGCTATTAAATATTTTAATTTACCATCATCGCTTAATACTCTTTTTGTATTTATCTCAACCCAGAATCTCTCGCCCGCAGCATTTATAAAAATACATTCACTTTTACTTAAATCCTTTTTTAATGCCTCTCTGAAATTGTTAAAAAGTTCTTCTTTATCATCTTCCGGCCACCATGGATAAGGAGGTGTCATACCTATAAGTAAATCTGATTTAATTCCAACCTGATTCTCCAGAGCTTTATTTACATATCTTATGGAAGTATCGGGATTTACTACCATTATGGGGTTGGGTGAATTTTCCATCAGACTTGAACTAAACTCTTCACTATCTTTTAATAATAGTTCAGCCTGCTTCTCTCTGGTCAAATCATCATAAACAGACACAACTTCGCCCGAAGGCAGTTTATAGACATAATTACGCCTCCATCCTGAAATCCTATTATCCTTATAAAAAGTTATAGGATGCTTTTCAGGTTTACCCGTTTTATATACCCTTTTAAAAACATCATAAAGCCCGATTTCTTTTACCGAAGGAAAAGCTTCCAGAACTCCTTTACCTATGACATCTTCTCTTTTTATGTTCTCTATTCTTTCCGCGGATTTATTAAAATCCCTTATTATAAAATCGCTACCATCATTTTTTGCTTCATATACCGCCACTCCGCTGCTCATATTGTCAAAAAGGTCTCTAAACTTTTCTTCGCTTAATCTGACCTTTTCATAAGATTGTTTTTCCAGTGTAAAATCCCTGAAGCTCTCAACAATTCCCACGGTATGACCTTCCTGATTTATAATGGGTGTAGCGCTAAGTGAATAAAAACTTTTAGAATTATTATTCTCCCTTTCAAAAACGCCTGTGACGCTTTTTTCGCCATTTAAAATTCTCTTAAGTATACAATTCTTAGTATTGCATTCAGGCAATCTTATAACTTCAAAACACTTTCTCCCAACAACTTCCTCTTCCTTCAGGCCAAACAAATCAGCGAAAGCTTTATTAATTTTAAGGATATCAAAATCTTTACTTATAATCCTCAGCCCGACTATAGATGAATTAAAAATCTGCTCCACTTCATTACGTGCTTCTTTTAGCCCTGTATCCAGCTTTTTTCTTTCTATCACACTAACCAATTGTTCCAGTATAATTTTCATTCTCTCGAGATCAAAATCAGTAAATTCTTTTCTACCTGATATGTCAATTAAACCTATAGAAGTTTCACCTGAAATAAGTGGAAATACCATAACTGATTTTATTTTAAGAATCTCCTGTATTTTTGGTACAAGTTTTATAATAGCTTTTTTAAGCAATACCCTATTATCGGGAATTACATTTGCAAACTCGGTAATTATTTTCTTAATTTCATCATTATCATTTGTAATTATAGGATTTTTCTCTTTCAATATCTTATAATAATAACTGCTCTCTTTTAATGGAATTCTTATCTTTGGTATTTTAATTCTGATTAAATGCTCTATTTTCTTCCTTTGAGCCGGAGTAACATTAAGATTCTGCAGATAAAGGTATTTCCCATCATTACTCATTAAATATACGGCTATGCCTGAGCCATAAAATAATTTCTTTGTTCCTTTAGATATAATGTTGATTATTTCCTGGAGACTCTTGTCTTCATTTAAAGCAATATTTACGGAATTTATAAGTTCGAGATCCTCAATTTTCTTAATTATTTCATTATCGTTGTTTTTTCTTTTTCCCTCTACTGCCATTGATTCTTTTTGTTTTCTCATAATATCTCTCCACCTGAACGCCGGCAATTCAAATGCATAGAGCGCAATTAATTTTTTACATTATCAATTATTTATCTGTCAACTCTTATATTATAACAAAAATTACTTTTTCTTTGACTAAATTATATTTTATGAAACCTTGATTCGTCAAATATTCCATTAACACAAATTTTATTAATTCAAAAAGCGTTTTCTATAAGCTCTATTTTCACATCATCACTTTCCTTTAAAATAACAGATGGAATCCTCTCCAAAAGACAATCTTCTTTGCTGTATAGTTTCTTTAACAGGCTTCTTCTAATTATTATGGAAATGACACTAAAAATTGGATTTAATAATAAAAGTTTATTCTTTGTAATGTAAAAAACTGCTAAATTTTTTATTCTTGCAATCTTTAACTTATTTATTGCTTCGGAAGGGTATCCGTAATCAATACCGGTCCTGGTTTTAACCTCAAAAAAAAATATATTCTCATCTTTCCGGGCTATAATATCTATTTCTCCATATTTATTTCTGTAATTTCTTTCTAATATAAAGTATCCTTCTTCCTCCAGATAATGCCTGGCAATAGCCTCACCGACCATTCCTGTAAATTTTTTATTTAAACCGCTAACTTAAAACACCTCTAAAAGATATTCTGTGAACCATCGAAGGGCCGTATTTCCGTATAGATGTTAAATGCTGTCTTGTACCATAACCTTTATTATTCTCAAACCCGTACTCGGGATAATATTTTGACAGCCTCAGCATAATGTCATCTCTTACTACCTTTGCTATTATAGATGCAGCTGCAATAGAGACACTTAACCGGTCACCCTTAATAATCTTCAAATATTTCACATCAAGGGAGGCATTGATAAAATCTGCCAGAACAATATCGGGTTTTATTTTTAAACCTCCTATTGCTCTTTCAAATGCCAGTACATTCGCTTTTGTTATAGATATTCTGTCAATTTCATGAGGGGGAATCTTTACCACAGACCAGCACAGACAGTTCTCAATAATCTTTTTAAAAATAAATTTCCTTTTAGCTTCGGTAAGTCTTTTTGAATCATCTATATCCTGTATCATCATCTTTTTTCTATCCATTATAACAGCCGCTGCAACAAGCGGGCCCGCCAGTGAACCTCTGCCAACTTCATCGACTCCAGCTATTTTTTCATAGCCTGAAATATATAGTTCATTTTCATATCCGGATATACTTAAGATTCTTTTTACTTCTTTAAACTCCATTTTTAAAAAAGTTTACCATCTTGAAGGAGGCCAGTAAATTAAAACAAATTTTCCGAATATACTTTCCTCCGGGATAGGCCCAAAAAACCTGCTGTCAAAACTGTTATTACGATTATCTCCCATCACAAAAATTTCATTTTCTCCCAAGACGATCGTCTGATTGAGATATGAAATGCTGGAGCTGTCTTCTAAATAATTCTCGGTAATCTTTTCGCCGTCTATATAAATCTCGCCTTCAGAAGTAAGTGTAATTTCTTCACCTTCTATCGCGATAACCCTCTTAACAAGGTCTTTCTCTTCTATTTGTGAATTAAAAGCTACAATATCCCCTTTTTTTACAGGCCTAAATTTATATGCAATTTTATTAATTAAAACCTTGTCCCCTACTTTTAAAGTTGGTTCCATGGAAGGAGTTGGAACAACAAAAGGTTCTATTATAAATGATCTTATTAAAGTAGCAGATATTATCGCAATTATTACAACGATAACATAAATTAAAAATTCCCTTAAAAATCCCCTATTTTTATTAGTATTAGATTCTTTATCCTTTATAGACATTAATTATAAAAAACAAGCAGTAATTTATTCAAAATTGATTTTTGTTTTCTTGCCAATTCTATCCCTTAGATAATACAATCTGGCACGCCTCACAATTCCCCTTCCGGTCTTCTCTATAGATTGAATTACAGGTGAGTTTAAAAGAAAAGTTCTCTCAACCCCTACTCCGTTAAAAGAGATTTTTCTTACTGTGAACGCTTTATTTATACCGGTACCTTTCATTCTTATTACAATTCCCTCAAGAACTTGAATCCTGTCCTTATTTTCTTCACTGATTTTTATCTTTACCTTTATTTTATCACCAGCCTTAAAATCAGTTATGTCATTCTTTAAATATTTAGCTTCCAATTTATCTAATTTATTCATTTCATTCCCCAGCCTATATACTTTATTTTTCCTTTATACTAATAAAACCAAACAAATATAATTAATTTAATAATCTTTGTCAAATAAATCCGGCCTTTTTATTCTGGTTATCCTCTCTGACTCCTCTTTTCTCCATTTTTTTATGCTCTTGTGATTTCCGCTTAAAAGAATTTCAGGCACACCTATGTCCTTAAAAACTCTTGGTTTCGTATATTGCGGATAATCAAGCAAATAACCCTCGAAAGATTCCTCTTTTAAAGATTCTTCTTTACCAACAACTCCAGGAAGTAATCTTGTAACACCATCCAATATTATCATTGCGGGAATCTCACCACCGGTCAGTATATAATCCCCTACAGAAATCTCAAAATCAACCAGTAGATCTATAACTCTCTGATCCACTCCTTCATATCTTCCGCAAATAAGTATTATGTTTTCAAGTTTCGAAAAATATTTTAACCTATTTTGTTCAAGCTTCTCTCCGGAAGCCGAGAGCAATATTACTTTCTGTCTATTTTTCTCTTTTACTTTGTTTTTCTCTTTAATAAAATTAACAGCTTCATATATAGGTTCCGGCATAAGAACCATACCGGGTCCCCCACCAAAAGGCCTGTCATCAATACTGCCGCGCCTATCACTGGAGAAATCCCTCAAATTATGAATATTGAGTTCACATATATTTTTTTTAAAGGCTTCTTTTATTACTCCAAATTCAACAATGCTATCAAATATCTTCGGGAAAATAGTAATAATATCTATAATTAGCATTTTGCAAAAAATAAAAATTCTAATTCAGAACTTAAATATACTCGGGAATTCTTTTTAGGATTATTTTCTTATCTTTAATATTTATAGTTTCAATATAATCTTTTATTACTGGAATATATAAAATCTTATTATCTGCTTTTACCATACCTGATTCATAATTATCTATCCTTACTGCCAGGTTATCGTTATAAACAAGTTTCTCCACATCTACAACTATGCCAATTAAGATATCACCTTCAGCATAAACTTTACAGCCTATTAAATCATCTGTCCAATATTGATTTTCACCCAGCTGTGGGGTATCTTTTTTCAGGCGAAAGACAGGAGTTCCATTTAACTTTTCGGCATAATCTCTATTATCTATACCTTTGAACTTTATTAACGAATAAAGCCTTTCCCCCTTTGCTTCCACCAACCTTATGCTTCCAACTTCTACCCTTCTGGTGCATTCTTCATCAAAAAATAATATGTCCCCTCTTTTAATAGTATTGGGATAATCAGTAAGCAATTGTACTATTAATTCTCCCCTGACTCCATGTGCCTTACTAATTATCCCAATTAATCTTGCATCCACATCTAATCCTACTAATTACTGCAGCTTATTTCTTTCAGAAAGTATATCTACACTTTATTATATTAAACTATCAGTCCATAATTTTTACAATAGAAGACTTGCCCCTTTTAGCAGATGCGGCTCTCATGACAACTCTTAGAGCATTAGCAGTTCTACCTTTTTTACCAATCACTTTACCCAGATCATCTTCCGCTACTTTAAGTTTAAAAATTACTGTTTTTTCATCTTCCTCCTCTTCTATAATCTCAACATTATCCGGGCTGTCAACCAGCTCTTTTACCATGTACTCTAGTAGCTCTTTCACTATTTACCTCCAGTTTTAATTGTAATAACTACTTCTTTAAATCAATTTTGCCAAAAAGTTTCCTGACTGTATTAGTTGGCTTCGCGCCTTTACCTATCCACTCAAGAGCTTTGTCTCTGTCAACTTCTATCTTTGATGGATCACTTTTAGGGTCATATGTCCCTATTTTTTCAATGAACCTGCCGTCCCTTGGTGACCTTGAATCCGCCACTACAATTCTGTAAAAGGGTTGCTTCTTCGCACCTATCCTGGTTAATCTTATCTTTACGCTCACTCAATAACCTCCAAATATTCATATAAAACAGTTTTACGCTTTCATAATTATATATTTTTCTCTAAAACTTGCAAAACATTTTTTTTATCTAAACATTACCGAAAGGTAACGGAGATTTTCCCTTTATAGATGAAATTTGTTTTAACATCTGCTTTGTTTTAATAAATTGTTTGAGCAATTTATTAATTTCTGATACAGAACAGCCACATCCCAGAGCAATCCTTTTTTTTCTGCTGCCGTTTATTATGTTTGGCTTTTTCCTCTCCTCCGGGGTCATTGAATTTATTATAGCTTCTATCCTGGTAAGACGAGAATCATCCAGGTCAATCTTTTTAAACATCTTATTTTTATTTGCAAAAGGCATCAATGAAAATATTTTATCTATTGAACCTATTTTTTTTATGCTCCTCAACTGACTTACAAAATCCTCGAAATTTAATTCATCCCTGAAAATCTTTTCCTCAAACTTTTTTGCTTCCTTCTCGCTTACCGCTCTCTCCGCTTTTTCAGCAAGTGTAAGAATATCACCCCTCCCCAGTATTCTTGAAGCAATCCTTTCAGGATAAAATATATCGAAATCTTCGACTTTTTCTCCATTAGAAATAAATTTTATCTGCTTTTTAACTACATAGTATGCCGATAATGCAGCACCTCCTCTTGTATCACTATCTAATTTAGTAAGAATTATTCCATTATATTCAATACTTTCGTTAAAGCCTCGTGCGATATTTACTGCTTCCTGTCCGGTCATGGCATCAAGCACCAGATATATATCATGCGGGTTAACCTTTTCCTTTATTTTAACTATTTCATCCATCATATCTCTGTCAATCTGTAATCTGCCCGCTGTATCAATTATAATAATATCGCTTCCGCTTTTTTTAAATAATTCTACACCCTTCACAGATATCGACACAGGTTCCAGATCACTGTCAGAAAAAACTTCCACGCCTATATTCCTTGCCATATCTTCAATCTGTAGAACTGCTGCCGGGCGGTATATATCTGCTGCAACTATAGATACTTTTTTCTGGAATTTATTTTTTATAAAATTAGCCATTTTCACAACTGCAGAAGTTTTTCCCGAACCCTGTAGCCCTACTACCATTACTATAGTAGGTCCTTTAGGAGAAAAACTGATACCGCCGCTTTTTGAACCGAGTATTTCAACAATTTCATCATTTACTATTTTAACTATCTGCTGATAGGCAGTCAGGCTTTCTAATACTTCTTCACCTATTGCTTTAGATTTAACATTTTCTATAAACTCTTTAACTACTTTAAAATTAACATCAGCTTTAAGTAAAGCAAGCTTAATATCTCTTAAGGCACCATCCAGGTCTCCCGGGCTTAACTTACCCTTATTCCTTATTTTGTAAAACAAATCTTCAAATTTAGATGTCAGCGAATCAAACATTATTACAGTCCCCTATCAATAAAAGAACTCTAAGAAAATAATGAATTGGCAAACTCATCAGGATTAAAATACTTTATATTCTCAAGCTTTTCGCCGTTAGTAACCATTTTAACAGATATATCCAGATCATTTTTAATGGTCAGAACTATTCCGCCTTTAGAAGTGCTATCGATTTTAGTAAGAATTATTCCTGTTAGATCAAGGGAGTTATTAAACAAAACAGCCTGACTTTTTGCATTCTGGCCGGTAGTCGAATCAATAACCAGCAATATTTCATCAACATCCCGCTTTGTCCTTCCTATTATTACCTTTTTTATCTTTTTTAATTCCTCCATAAGATTATGAGAAGTCTGCATCCTCCCTGCGGTATCTATTATAACAATATCGATATTATCTGCTTTTGCTTTTTCTATGCTATCATAAACCACTGCACCCGGATCAGATAATTTCTGGTGATAAACCATATCGATTCCCAATTTGTCTGCATAATACTGTATCTGCTCCATAGCAGCAGCCCTGTAAGTATCAGCAGCCGATATCAGAACTTTCTTACCGTTTTTTTTAAATAGATTGGCTATTTTAGCAACCGTAGATGTCTTGCCCGAGCCATTTACCCCTACAATCAGGATTACTGCAGGGAGTACTCCCGATATATTTAATTCTCTGCAGCAATTTGTTTTAAGGATTTTTATAACCTGTTCCTTTATCAAAGCTCTTACTTTTTCAGGGTCATTTATATTTTCCCTGTAAGTAATATTTTTTACCTCTTCCAATATACTGGCCGTTGTCTCAACACTTATATCAGACGCTATCATCTGTTCTTCGACCTCTTCCCAGAATAATTTTTTATTATTTTTGAATTTGTTCCAGATGTAATTTAAATTTTTAATTAGCGCTTTCATGCTTTTTACTTATTTTCTCGGAAATTATTTTTGAAACACCCTCTGGCTGCATAGTTACACCATATATCGTATCAGCTATTTCCATTGTCCTTTTCTGATGTGTGATTAAAATTATCTGCTGTTTTTCGGAAAACTTTTTCATAAGAGTTAAAAAACGTCCTATATTCACATCGTCAAGAGAGGCATCTACCTCATCAAAAACATAAAATGGAGAGGGATTTATAGAATAAATAGAAAAAAGAAAAGCCACCGAAACCAGGGACTTTTCACCGCCTGACAGAAGTGAAAGATTGACAAATTTATTATTACCAATATCTGCCTTTAAGTCTACTCCTACTTCGTCATCACTGCCATTCCAGTTGTTATTCATCCTTTCGAGCTGCATTTCACCGTCACCAAGGGGGAACAATATTTTAAAATAATCCTTAAAGCATTTCTTAATTTCATCAAATTTTTTATAAAAGTAATCAGACATTCTTTTATTGATATCTTTTATCAATTCTTCCAGATTCTTCTTGCTCTCCACTAAATCACTTTTCTGGGTAGCTAAAAAATCAAATCTTTTTTTAATTTTCTCGTATTCTACCGCAGCATTTGGGTTCACTCCCACGTAGTTCTTAATCTCATTTCTTAACTTTCTTACTTTAATTTCCGATTGTTTTATATCCTTGCTCGGGGCATAGCTTTTCAAGGCATAATCAATCGACATATTATAATTATCTATGATATTTTCAGTAACAGCTTTTACCCTTTCCTTTATCTGTTCTTTTTTAAGCTCTGCCTTATAAAGGGCATTTTCCAGTTTGGATTGCCTTATATTAAACTTGCTTATCTCTTCTTCAAGAGTACTTATTTTTTCACTTCTCTCTAAAATTAAACTATTATTCTTTTCAAACTCGGGGTAAATCTTTTTATTTATATTCTCCGAAACAAGCAGATAATTTTTCAGAACCAGGTATAGCCTTTCAGATTTTCTCAGATTAACCATACATAATTCCTTTAAATTTTTCAGACGTTTTATTCCATCATATTCATCCACGGCGCTTTTTATATCTTCTGTCATTTCTTTTTTCTCATTTTTTAAACCCGCATCCTTAAATTGTTTCTTAATCCTCTCATCTAATTTTTCTATCTTATCAATAATTGACTTAATTTCACTTCCAGCATATTCCGAGACTGCAGTGTCATTTATCTTTTTCCTGAAGCTATCCATAAACTTCGATAAAAGATTCACAATCTCATTCAACTCATCAGAAATAATATGAGCCAGATCCATTAAACTTTCATCTCTGTCATTATTTAAAACAGCTGGCTGCTGGTCCCTGGCTTCGCTATAATTATCAATCTCCATACCGAACATATTCAGCAATGTCCTGAATATATTCCTCTTGCTCCCTATCAAGTTCATAATGTTTTTTAGATTATTTATTTCAGTATTAAACCAGCCAATCTTATCTCTCCAGATTTCATATTTTCCCTGTTCTTTTCTGACAACCTCTGCCAGATTATTTTTCTCCTTTTCGAGATTCAGTGCTTCCTTTTTTATCCCTTCCAATTCATTTTTACTCTTGGTATAAGAGTCACTTTCAATATCCCATTCTCTATTTAAATTATTAAGACTCGCAATAAAAAGAGATATTTCTTCATTTTTCAAAGAATTAAAAATTTCTGAATATTTCCTTGCCTTTTTTGACTCAACTTCAAGAGGATTCATTGTTATTTTGATTTCTTCCATTAAATCATCTATTCTATCAGTGTCATCTTTAACCTTTTGAAGCTTCGAAAGTGCTTTATCTCTTCTGTTCTTATGTTTTGATATCCCCAGAACTTCATCTATTATAGCTTTCCTCTCGACGGGTTTAAGAAGTGCGGCTTCATTAATCTGACCCTGATTTACAATTATATGAAGACCTCTTCCGATACCACTATCTGCCGTCAGCTCCTGTATATCTATTAATCTGCACGGCGAGGAATTTATAAAATATTCACTGCCACCTTTTGAAAAAACTCTGCGTGTAAATTTAACATCCCTGAACTCTGTATTAAATAATTTATTAGAATTATCAAAAAGAAGTGAAACTTCGGCAATTCCCATCTCCTCCTTCTTACTCCTGAAAATAACATCTGCCATTAAGTTCCCTCTTAGAGTTTTTGGGCTCTGTTCACCCAGAACCCAGGAGATAGCATCAGCTATGTTGCTTTTACCGCTCCCATTTGGTCCTACAATTACACTGATACCGGGTTCAAAAAACAACTGGCTTTTATCTTTAAAAGATTTAAAACCTCTAAGTGTTATATTCTTTAAGTACAAATCAAACTTCCAAAAGTAAATATTATAAATTTAAATTATATAATTTATTTAATGTATCTCTTGCTGCATTTTGTTCGGAATTCTTTTTACTCTTTCCTTTACCTGCTCCCACCACTTTATCATCAATTATAACTACCGAGTAAAATGATTTATTATGGTCAGGCCCCTCGGACTTAACCAGTCTATACTCTACTGGCTTTGAGTAATCTGCACGAATAACCTCCTGAAGATGAGTCTTGTAATCTATAATTTCAGGGGTTTTGATGGACTCATCAATTTCTTCTTTATATTTCTTCAATACCCATCCAGAAGCGAACCCTATTCCCTTATCAATATAAATTGCTCCGATCAAAGCTTCTAAACCATTGGCCAGTATGGATTCTTTTCTTCTACCTTCACACAATTCTTCATTCTCGCTCAGAAGCAGATGATCGCCTATATTAATGTCCAGAGCTATTTTAAACAGAGTCCTGCTATTAACCAGCGCAGATCTCACTTTTGCCATCTTGCCTTCTGGAAAAAAGCCGTACTTTTTATACAAATAGGATGTAATTATAAAAGAAAGGACGCTATCTCCAAGAAATTCCAGCTGTTCGTTCCCTCTTGATTTAATATTTTCCTGATGGACATAAGACCTATGTGTCAAACTCTGTATATATATCCCCGGGTTAGCACTTTCGATTCCAAGACTTTTTAGCCAGACTTTTACTTTTTTGTCCAGCATTTCTTTATCATCATGCATCACAAAGAATTTCGCCGCCTTCTAAATTAATGCTGAAAGATTAAAACTATTTCCCGGAGTGAGAATTAATATAATCCAGTGCATCTTTAACTGTAACAATTTTTTCAGCATCCTCATCACTTATTTCCACTTCAAACTTATCTTCAAATGCCATAATAAGCTCAACAAGGTCAAGAGAATCAGCTCCAAGGTCGTCAACAAATTTACTCTCAACTTTAATATCCTCTTCCTTAACGCCAAGTACCTCAACCAGAACCTCTTTAAGTTTATCAAAATTTTCCATCCTCACTCCTTCTTTTTATCTTATCTTTTTATTAATTTACCTTATTTATTTCATCACTTATTTTAACAGTAAGGTCTGAATTCAAACTTTCCATTGCCACTCTCACTGCGTTTCTGACTGCCTTTGCCTTTGAACTTCCATGAGAAATTATTACAGGTCTATTAAGACCCAATAGTTGCGCACCGCCATATTCCTCATAGTCAAATCTCTCTTTCATTTTTACCAATTGCGCCTTTATGCCCAGGGACGAAATTTTTGTTATAACGTTTGAAGTTAAAACATTTTTTATTTCCTTAAAGAAAAAGCCGGCCATACCCTCGATCAATTTTAATATTACATTTCCCACAAAACCGTCACAAACTGCCACATCCGCCACGCCTTCGAATAAACCTCTGCCCTCTAAATTTCCTATAAAATTAATACTCTCGCATTTCTTAAGTAAATTATAACTTTCTACTGCTAATTCGCTCCCCTTCTTTTCCTCTTCTCCTATATTAACCAGAGCCACTCCAGGGTCCTTTACGCCAAGAATACTTTCTGAATAAACTTTCCCCATAACGGCAAATTGCTTTAAATATAAAGGTTTGCAATCAGCATTGGCACCTGCGTCAATTAATACAACCTTTTTTTCACCCAGTGGTATAACTACAGCAATCGCAGGCCTGACTATATTTCTTATTCTCTTTATGTTAAAAAGAGAGCATGCCATTACCGCACCTGTGTTCCCTGCAGATATAAATGCACTTTTCCCCTCGTTTGATACAATACTTGAGCCTATGAAAATCGATGAGTCCCTTTTTTTCTTTATAACTTCTGAAGGAGATTCATTCATGCTTACTTCCTGAAAACTGGATATAATATCTATTCCATCCAGATTAATGTTGTCTGATTCTGCAATTCTATTTATCTTATCTATATTACCTACCAGCTTAATTTTTGCTCCAAAAGTGTCTTTTGCCTCTACTGAGCCCTTTACGATTTCCTCCGGGGCAAAATCTCCTCCCATCGCATCTACTACAATTGAATAATCACCTGAAAAGATTTTCATAGTATTTATTTTATATTTGTTATTTTTCTGATATCTCCAATAATTTAGGTATATTTATATGCTCCCTTGCTACTTCAATTATCTTGTCAACTTTTTTCATCTCATGAAACCTTGCATGACCAATAATTTCTCCTGCTCTCTCAACTGCCGTCAGCGTATCATAATTAACCAGAATAATTGGTATCCCAAGCTCCTCTGCCCTTCCAAGTATAATAGAGCTCGGCTGAAAATTCCCGGTCAGTATTAGACATTTTGTCTGTGTTTCCAGCGCGGCAAGCTGTACATCTGCCCTGTCTCCTCCGGTTATTACTGCTTTATTTGCCTTTCTCCTGAAAAATTTCAATGCCTGTTCCTGCCCCATTGCACCAACCATAAAAGTCTCTACCAGTTCTTCTTTCTTTTCTTCCCCACATATTATCTGGCCACCAAGAAATTCTGCTATTTCTCTTACGCTTACAGAAGATAATATTTTATTAGTGGGAATATATCCAATAATTTCAATCTTGCTTCTGTTTAAAAATGGAATTATAAACTCTTCAAGATAATCAGTTTGACTTTTTGGGACCCAGTTTATTATAACCCCGGATAGATAATCCCTTAAAAATTCTTTGGCAAAAAGAATCTGGTCCACAACTTCAGAGCTGTATCTTACCACCAGTATAATTTTTGCTTTAATATTCTCACTTATTCTTTTTGCAGATATACCCAGAAAACTGCCGTCCTCAATGCTCTTTGCACCTTCTATTATTACAATATCTTTATTCTCCTGTATTTTTTTATATGCTCCTTCAATTTTACCCATAAATCCCTTAGAATAATCAGGGTCTTTCAGTCCCTCCCTATCGCATTGCTGTGTTAAAACAACCGGAGTTATATTTTCAAGATCCTCTTTTAAATTTAAAATATCCGATATATATTGAGCATCTTCGTCAGTAATGATGTCTCCCAATCTGGCAGGCAGAGTTCCCAATGGTTTCATATAACCTACTTTCAAACCTTTCTCAGCAAATATCTTCCCTACCCCAACACAAATAGAACTTTTACCAGAAAAGGGCTGATTTGAAATAAAAAACAAAGGAATCATTCTAACCTCCTATTCTTATTCTTGCATCACCGGCTATAGAGCCCTCCCCTCTTTTCTTTACAAATAAGGGGTTAATATCCATTTCCACTATTTCAGGAAAATCCGTAACCATCTGGGATACTTTTAGTATAATTTCAACCACGCTTTCTATATCCGAGGGCTCTTCACCTCTAACGCCTTCTAATAATTTAATAGTTTTAAGTTCCCTTACCATCTCATATGCAACCTGCCTGCTTAAAGGAGCAATCCTGAAAGATACATCCTTAAGCATTTCAACATATATACCTCCAAGCCCTAGCATAATTAAATGCCCGAACTGTGTGTCCTCACTCACTCCTATAATAGTTTCTTTTTTATTCTCAATTAGCTCCTGAATCAAAATCCCTTTTATATTAGCATCAGGCATATATTTTCTCACATTAAAAAGAATATTATCATAATTTTTTTCTAACTCTTTTTCATTTCTTATACCAACTATAACACCACCTACGTCAGTTTTATGCAGAATATCTGGTGATACTATTTTTAATACCAGCGGATATCCTATTCTCATCGCAATTTTTTTTGCTTCAGCCAGATCGTGAGAAAGCTCCGCCTCCGGTAACCTTATATTGTATGCTTCAAGAATCCCTCTTGACTCTGTCTCCCCGAGCTCCAGCCTATCATCGGAACGACATCTGTCAAAGATTCTTTTAACCTTTCCATGATCTACATCAAATAATTCGACAGGTGGAATATCCTTTGATTTCCAGCTTGCATATTCAATCATAGATTTCAGAGTATCTATAGCTTCTTCTGGAATACTAAAATTGGGTATATTCTTACTGTCCAAAAATTCTACCGCTTCTCTTATCTCATTCCCTCCTAAAAAACTGGTAAGTATAGTTATACTATTTCTATTCTTTTTTATAACATCTGCAATTGCTTTTGCTGTTTCTAAAGGTTGCGTCATAGCCTGTGGTGTAAGCAATAATAATACTGCATTAACATTGACATCCTTTATTACTGCTTCAAGTGTCTTTTTGTATCTTTCTGCTAACGCATCTCCCAGTAAGTCTATGGGATTATAAAAATTAGCTGCATCCGGTAAAATTTTTTTCAAGTTTTCTATGGTCTTATTTTCCAGATTAGATAAAATTATATTCTCTTTTTCACAGGCATCAGCAGCCATTATGCCCGGACCACCCGCATTTGTTATTATTGCAACTTTTTTACCTTTAGGCAATGGTTGATATGAGAACGCCCTGGCATAATTAAAGAAATCTTTAATGGTTCTTGCTCTTATTATACCTGCCTGTTTAAAAGCAGATTCATAAGCTATATCAGAACCTGCAAGTGTCCCGGTATGAGATGAAACTGCTCTTGCTCCAGCATCCGTGTTCCCTGATTTTATTATAATTATCGGTTTTCTTTTAGAAACCCTGGAAGATATTTTAATAAATTCCCTGCCATTCTTAACGCCTTCGAGATAAGCAGTTATCACCTTTGTTTCCTTTTCTTTTTCCCATTCGCTGATAATGTCATTTTCCGAAATATCAGCTTTATTTCCCAGTGAAACAAATTTTGAGAACCCGATGTTGCTACTTCTTGCCCAATCAAGAATAGAAGTACCAATAGCACCTGATTGAGATAAAAATCCTATATTGCCTCTGGAGGGCATATTTTTTAAAAAAGTAGCATTTAAAGGACAGTCAGTGTCTATTAACCCGAGGCAATTGGGGCCAAGTATCCTGGTCCCGCTTTTTCTTGCTGTATCAATCAGTTTGATCTCTCTCTTCGACCCTTCAACTCCTTTTTCCTTGAAACCAGCTGATATAATGATAAACCATTCTATTTTTTTCCTTGAGCATTCTTCCAGAACCTGGCACACATACTGGGCTGGAATTGCTATTATGGCAAGATTAATATCTTCCGGGATATTCAGTATCGAAGAATAACACTTTATACCATGTATTTTATTTATATGGGGATTAACCGGGAACAATTTGCCTTTATATCCTGAATTTATTATATTCCCGAGTATTACATTACCTACTTTTTCCTTTTTCCTTGAGGCTCCTATTAATGCTATAGAACGAGGGCAAAAAAAATTTCCAAGGCCCAAAACAAACCTCCAGTTTCAACTTTAGTCAATTCTTATTTATCTGCTTCCTTTTTTTCTTTCTTTTTACCCTTATCCTCAAAAACTATTATTTCATTCTCGGAATAATAACCACAATTAGGACAGACCCTGTGCAGGACTTTCTTACTGTGACATCTCGGACATTCAACAATATTTAATAGCTTTAACTTATCATGAGTTCTTCGCTTATCTCTTTTTGACTTTGAAGTCTTACTCTTTGGAACAGCCAACTCCACTTCCTCCTATTCAAATGTCTTATTATTAACTCTTTGTGAATACACAAGTAAATAAATATAACATAAAAAAATTATTATTCAATAAATTCTACTTCTCTCCGCCGCTATCTCCAGTACTTATACTTCCTCTAAATTGCTCCCTGCCTTTTTCGATTGCTGTTAGTAACTTATGCAATACAGCTTCCAGATTTGCTAACTTTTCATCAGCATAATCTTCTGCTTCAAGTCTTATAGTTCTTGCCCTTGCCTCAACCGCAGACATTAAGTCCTCTGCCTTTCTACTTGCATTCTTAAGTATCTCGGTTTCACTAACCAGCAATTCCGCTTTTTCTTTCGAATCCTTTATCACTTTTTCTGAGTATCTCTTCGCCTCTTCTATCATATTCTCCCTTTCTTTTACAATCCATCTTGATTGTTTCAATTCTTCAGGGAGTACATTCCTCAATTCGTCGAGCAAATCGTATATCTCGCTTTCATTAACAATTATATTAGACGAAAAAGGTATCCTTTTGCTTTTTTCAAGAAGTTCTTCTATTCGATCTACAGTTTCAAAAACATCCATATCTCACTCCATAATTATTTTTTTATTTAAAATTATTTTTATCAAAACTCTTAATAATATCTTCTTCAATCGCCTCTGGAACCAGGCCCTTTATACATCCCTTAAACATAGCCACTTCTTTAACAGCACTGGAGCTAAGATAGGCAAATTTGGGATTTGTTACAATAAACATCGTTTCCACTTCAGGATTTAATTTTTTGTTTATCTGTGCCATCTGGAACTCATATTCAAAGTCTGATATAGCTCTTAGACCTTTAATTATAACTGAAGCGTTTACTTTTTTGGCAACCTCAACCAGTAGCCCTTCAAATGTAATAATTTCTATATTTTTTAAATTATCGAGTGCCCTTCTGGCAAATTCCATTCTCTTTTCTATTGAATAAAGAGGCTTTTTCCTCGGATTTTTAGATATAGCCACTACTACTTTAGGAAAAATCTTAGAACATCTGTTGATTACATCCCTGTGCCCCTCGGTTAAAGGATCATATGTCCCGGGACATAATGCTATTTTTTCCATGACTTATTCACCTCTTATAATTTTAAAATGAAGACAGATAAACTACATTCTTATCTCCGAAATGTGATTTCTGTATTATCCGTAATTTATTAATTTCATCCCCGATATCTCTTTTAAAAAAATATTCGTATATTATAAGTGTATCAGCATTAGTAAACTTATTCTCTGCTATAGTATCAAACAATTTTACCATTATATCACTCATAATTCTGTAAGGCGGGTCAAGAAAAATTATATCCCACTTTAAATCTACAGGAAAATTAAAAAATTTCAAAGCATCACATTTTATTATCCTGTACTTTTCCTTATCAACCTTTAAGCTGTTGATATTATACTCTATTAATCTTATTGACTCCAAGCTCTCATCTACAAAATATACCATTCTGCAATTTCTGCTTAATGATTCTATCCCGAGTGAGCCTGTACCTGCAAACAAATCCAGTACATTTGCCCCTGCTATTCTGCTGCCAATAACATTGAATATGCTCTCCTTAACTCTATCCAGAGTTGGTCTGATTTTATAATTTGAAGGAGGTTTAATTCTTCTGCCTTTGAACTGACCTGAAATTATTCTAATAAGTCATCACCACATAATTTGCTCATTCAATTGAAAATATATATGGATACAAAGGCTGACCGCCTTTGTGAATTTCTATATCCATATCAGGTAAGCATTCTTTAATTTTTTTTGTTATATTTTCAATATCCTCTTTAACTGCATTTTCTCCTGTATAGAAAGTAATAACTTCCGCTCTTATATCAGCAATATCCCTTATAAGATCTACCGTTGCATCTACCACATTATCAGCAATTACCCTGATCTTACCATCAGATAAACCAATAAATTCGCCTTTCTTTATCTCACCTACCATAAGGTTCGCATCCCTTACCGCCTGCGTCACTTCTCCATCTTTGGTCATCCTGGCTGCTTCTTCCATTTTAATCATGTTATCATCCATTTCTGCATCAGGATTATAACTCAAAATAGCAGATATCCCCGCAGGGATACTTCTTGTCGGTACTATGTATATATCCTTTTCCCTTATAATTTTCTTTGTCTGATTGGCAGTTGGTATAATATTTTTATTATTAGGAAATATAATAACCTCGGAAGCATCCACACTATTTATCGCCTTAGATATATCATACGCAGACGGGTTCATGCTCTGCCCCCCACTTACAATAACATCGGTTCCTATGCTTCTAAATACTCTCTCCAATCCATCTCCATTAACAACAGCAAGTAAGACCCTTCTTGCCTTCACTTTTTCTTCCGGCTGATTTTCTACACCAACTACCTCCTGCCTCTGGTCTTCCATATTGCTAATTTCAATATCATGAATTGTGCCTTCCTTCAATGCAGTTTTTAAAACTTTATTCGGATAGTTCGTATGAACATGTATTTTAACTACGTTCTCATTCCCAACAACCATTGCACTATCTCCGTAACTCTCTATCCTCTCCCTCAATCTTTCTACATTTATCTTACTTCCTTTTATTATAACCTGGGTGCAATAAATATATTTAATTTCGTAGGTACGTTTTACCTCTCTTAAATCATCCATATTATTATCCAGAATAGCTTCTTTATTTTCATCAGAATTATTTTTTTTCACTTCATTTTTACCTGCATTTGAACCTTTCGCACCGGCCATTGAAGGTACTTTACGAGACCTTTTAGCTCCTGCTACAATATGTTTGTCCAGAGCACTAATCTTAATTAGAGCTTTCTTGAAACCAATAATTATATCAAGTAGACCCTGAGCTCCAGCATCTACAACACCTGCCTTTTTTAGAACAGGCAAAAGGAAAGTTGTCCTCTCAACAGATCTTTCAGTCTCAAAAATAATTTCATCAAGAAAATCTATTATCTTTATCTTACGGTTACCATAATCCATACCTTCGACAAAATCAGCTATATCTTTTATTGCAGTTAGCACAGTCCCCTCTGTTGGGTCCTGGACAGAACTGTAGGCAAGCTCTTTTGAGGATTTCAGAGCTTTTTTAATCACATCAAGGTCAAAGTCGTCATCCTTAATAAACACATCAAAAAAACCTTTAATTATTTGAGATAGTATAACCCCTGAATTCCCTCTTGCGCCTATCAATGCTCCAAAAGAAGCTTTCTCCAGCACATTTTTTGCAGAAAAATCGTTTGCCTTTAGAAGCTCGTCCCTGACAGAATTCAGAGTTAGAAGCATGTTGGTACCTGTATCACCATCCGGAACAGGGAATACGTTTAAATTATTTATTTTCTTTTCGTTTTCCTTAAAATTTTCTATTACAGTATCAATCACCATCTTTATATTCTGAGCACTTATCTTATTAAGCATATTACCACTCATCCCAAATAATATTATTTTGCACAATCTTAAAATTTATCATTACATTATACCAAATTTTATCTTTTTCAATGTAGAAAACTTTTTTGGATTATTTATATTCAATTACCTAAGACTATTTTGCTACAAAATTGTTTCTTTATAATAAAATCTAAAACTCCTTTCTATTCATTTTCCTTTTTATTCTTGAAAAGAATTTAATAAAATGCTAATATTCCTTCCTGTCCTGATTAATATTAAATATAATATTAAACTATAGACATAGATAAATATAAATTTCCTATTAGATACAGGAGAAGAAATGTCTGGAATATGTGAGATATGCGGCAAAAAAACTGAATTTGGCAATAACGTAAGCCATTCACATAAAAAAACTAAAAGAACTTTCAAACCCAATATCCACAAGGTAAAGGTTGAGTATAAAGGCAAGATAAAGACAATGAATATTTGCGCAGAATGTCTCAAATCAGGTAAAGTAAAGAAAGTGGTCTAAAGTTCAATCTCAAGATAGTACTCATTTGTTTTATATCCCATCTTCTTATACAATCCATGACCGAACCGTGAAGCATACAGGCCGATTCTTCTTACATTTTTATTCCTGGCATATTCATGCAGGTGTTCCATAATTTTTCTTGCAATACCTTTACCACGATGTTCGGTATCTATGTAGATATTTAAAATATAAGCATATAGATTTGCCTCGTGTCTGGGACCTGGCGGTCTAACTTCAAGCAATATGGTTCCGCAACCAACTGCAGTCTTATCAATAAATACAACGATACTGTAATGGTTTTTATTATCTAAATCATCAAGGTAATATCGTGTACACTTTTCAACAATTTCAGTCTTTCTTTCACCCAGATTGTCCTCCGGAAAAATATCATTAAACATTTTGAAACGATATTCTGCTAAAATAACAGCATCTTTCTTTTCTGCTTTTTTAAAATGTAATTTATTCATATTTCTACCTGATAAAGTATCAGTTTTAAAATGATTCGATCATCTCATCATCTCGCTATTTTTTTAAAATGCTGCAGATAAAACCGGCTTCACTTCCAAAGTAATATGGCATGATCTCGAAGTAGTTTTCTTCACTTATCTCAGGCATGTTTTCTTTTGAATTCAAAATCAATCTCAGCCTGTCCTGAATATCTGGCTTCTCTATAATATATTTTCCTTTAAAAGCTTTTAAAAATTTTTCTATGACCTGCTGATTCTCAACGGGTGACAGGGTGCAGGTATAAAAAATAAGTTTTCCGCCAGATTTTAGATAAATATCACAATTTATCATCATTTTTAGGGATATTTCGGAAAGACGGACAATATCATCAATAGTCCTATTATATTTCGCATCAGGATTTTTTGAAATAGTTCCAAAAGCGCTACATGGTGCATCGACCAATATCCTGTCAAAATAGCCTTCATACCCATCGTTAATTTTCTTATTATCTCTAAAGCTCCTATTTTTTTTTGTATCTCTGTTTGTATCCAAAAAACCAGGTTCTGTTGCATCTGCTTCGACAATACTTACATTTTTTATATTCAGCCTTTTAATATTATCCTCCATTATTTTTAATCTCGCCCTGCCGATATCTACCGATAATACTTCCCCATCGCCCCCAACCAATTCCGCTATATAAGCAGTTTTACCACCCGGTGCAGCACAAACATCAAGTATTTTTTCACCTCTCAGGGGATTTAAAAAATACCTTACAGCTATCTGAGAGGATAAATCCTGAACCGAAACCAGGCCTCTCCTGTAAATATCTGTTTTAGAGATATCCTGAACACTTGGGACCTCCAGTGCATCTTCCAATATTTTACTCGCAGATATCAGCTGCTCGTGGTTTCCTTTCTCTAATCTAATATATTCAGAAATAGATTCATCCTTAGCTTTAACGTTATTTCCTGGTTGTTCCTCACTGACTGATTTTATGCTGAGTTCATTAATTAGTTCTTCTTTCTTAATCTTACTTTTATTAAATCTCAGATAAGTACGCGGGTTTTTGTTAAGCGAACTGCAGATTTGAAAAGTCTTTTCTCGACCGTACCAGTCGACCCAGTATCTTACAAGCCAGGATGGATAAGAAAAATCTATACTAATCTTATCAATCTCATTATTAATCAGACTTTTTATCTTATCTTTTACAAATGATTCCATATCCTGCATCGAACTTATCCTGCGCAGTATAGCATTTACAAAACCTGTTGAAGATAAGCCGGTATTTTTTTTGGCTAAATTAACGCTTTCATTAACTGCTGAATAGTCCGGTACTCTCCCCATATATACTAATTGATAAATCCCCATACGAAGGATATTAAGAACAGCAGGATGAATTTTTTTGACTTTTTTATCAGAGAAAAGAGAAATAATAAAATCTATCTTAAGGTAATATCTTACCGTGCCTTTTACTATGTTAAAAATAAAACGCCTGTCGAGTCCAGAAAAATCATGATTTTCAAAGTAGCTATTAATTATTTCTTTTAGAGGCCTGCCTGTCCTGAAATACCTGTTCAAAATAAGAATAGCAATCTGACGCGGATTAAACGTATTTTGCTTTTCACCCAAGACTTTCACCGGCTTTTAGCCTGTATCCGTTAATAAAATCCAGAGCAGACATTATTCTTTTACCTTCTGGCTGTAAAAGTTCGATTCTTAATATTTCATTCTCTTTGCAGCTGATAAGAATTCCCGAATTCTTATCAGCCCTTACCACTGTACCATTTTTAATACTTTTATTAACCTCCAAACCGGTTAAAAGAGAATCTACTGTAGATTTATAACACGGAGACGCTTTTAATATCTTTATTCTTATATCTTTCCATAAACAATAAGCACCGGGCTTTGAACTGAAAGCCCTTATCTTATTAATTATAGCTTCCCTGCTTTCTTCCCAGTCTATTTTTAAATCTTCTTTTTTTATTTTTTTTGTGTAACTTATTCCCTCATTTCCCTGGGGATAAGGTTTGAGATTATTATATTCCATCAAATCCAGTACTGTTAACAATGCTGTTTTCCCAAAAATAACAACTTTTTTCTCGTAGCTATCGCGGTTATCATCTTCTTCAACCTTAAATTTAACCTGTGCATATATTCCACCGGCATCAACTTCAGGAACAACCTCTATTATGCTTACACCGCCCACTCTTTCTCCATTAAGTATAGTGCTTATAATAGGTGTAGGTCCTCTGTAAGCCGGTAATATAGAAGGATGGATATTCAACCATCTGGTACTGGTTAAACTAAGTAATCTTTCGTCCAGTATTTTTCCGAAAGAAGCTACGACAGCTACATCACATTTTTTTTCTTTAAAGATATTTAAAAACTCATCATTAAATTTTTTAATCTGGATAAAATCAATCCCGAATTCACTTGCTTTTCCCTTCACAACATTATAGATTACTTTTCTTCCTCTTCCAGCAGGCTTATCGAAATTAGTCACAACCAGAACTACATTATGGCGTGACCTGTACAATTCTTCTAAAAATGGAACCGAAATATCCGAGGAACCAAAAAAAATAATTTCCAATCCAAAACTCCTTATCTCACATGCCCATCTTTACCTCATTTACCATTGAAAGAAGCGCCCTCCTTGATTTGCTATCAAGATGGTCAAAATATAAAATCCCATTCAAATGGTCTATCTCATGCTGGAATATTCTTGCTACAAGATTATATGCTACCAGAGAAACATCTTTACCTTTTAAATCTTTTGCTTTTACTTCAACTTTCTTAAATCTTTCAACATCAAAATCCACTATTGAATAAACACTCAGGCAACCTTCCCTGGAAACTTCTTTTTCCTTTCCAAGAATTCTTATTTCCGGGTTAATAAAAGCTCTTATCTCATCGCCCATGTCAACAATAATTACTCTCCTGCTTACCCCTATCTGTGGCGCAGCCAATCCTACCCCACCTTCTTTCTCCATTGTATCTACCATGTCTTTAACAAGACTCACCACACCTTCATCTATCTCTTCTACATATTTGCTCTTTTCTCTTAAAACCGGGTCCCCTATTTTTCTAATCTCTCTGGCTGACATAAAACCTCCCTTAAATTTATAAAATCCATACCGGATCCACATCGACTATTATCCTATTTTCATCGAATTTTTTAAATCCTTTTAACACTCTGGCAATTTCACTGGCAAGAAGAAAAATATCCTTTGCTTTTATAATTATATGCCATCTGTAAAATAAGTTAATTTTCTGGAAGGGCGCAGGTGCCGGACCAAGCATAATTCTACCATCTCCCATAACTTTAGCTAATTTTGCAGACAAATTATCTATGTCTTTCTTTACTTTAGATTCATCCTTCCCAGATGCTATAATATTTATTAAATTGGAGAAAGGAGGATATGCAAGCTCTCTTCTATCCTCCAGCTCCTGACTGTAAAACAATTCATAATCATCTTTAAGTATGCTTTTAATTATCCTGCTTTCAGGATTATATGTTTGTATTATCACTTTCCCCTTTTTTCTTCTCCCTGCTCTTCCAGCCACCTGTGTAACAAGCTGATAGACCCTCTCATTCATATGATAATCAGGAAGTACAAGCATGCTGTCACAGTTAATAATTCCAACGAGTGTGACATCTTCAATATCAAGTCCTTTGGCTATCATCTGTGTCCCTATAAGAATAGAACCTCCCGGTGAGATAAATTTCTTTAGTATTTCCTGATGTGATTTCTTGACTACGGTTACATCTGAATCCATTCTAATAACAGGTGTGTTTTTAAACCTGGCCTGAAGTTTTGCCTGAACTCTCTGAATTCCAACCCCCTGCAAAAGTATATTTTCTGACCCACATACCTCGCACTTTCCGGTGTAATTCTCTTCCCTCCCGCAATGGTGGCATACTAACTTTTTAATATCACTGTGATAATTATACGGAAGATTGCAGGCAGGACATTTTGGAACATGCCCGCACTTTTTACATATCACAAAATTACTATGGCCTCTTCTATTTATAAAAACAATTACCTTATTCTCTTTCTCTAATTCGCCTCTTATTGCCCTGAATAATTCTCCAGTAATAACAGCATCTTCTTTGTTCCTGTCTATCTTTTTCAGGTCTACTATACTCATCTCAAGAGGGCTGGTACTCTGAGCCTTAACGGGAATTCTAATAAGGGTAAAGTCTTTTTCCTTCTCAGCCCTGTATCTGGTAACCACGCTGGGGGTCGCACTTCCAAAAACAACAGGGATATTAAATAATTCCCCCATTTTAATTGATACATCCCCGGTATTATACCGGATGCCTGTTCCCTCTTTATAAGAGGTGTCATGCTCTTCATCAACTACTATTACGCCTAAATTATTCAAAGGTGTGAAGATTGAAGACCTTGTCCCTATTATTATATCGAATCTATCTTCCCGGATATCAAGCCATCTTTCATATCTTTCAGCTTCACTCATATTGGAATGGTATACTCCGGCTCTTGCTCCAAACTCCGACTCAAATCTATAAAATAATTGCGGGATTAATGAAATTTCAGGAGTAAGTATAAGAGCTCTTTTATTCTTTTTAAGTACCCGTTTGCAGATGCCAATATAAATATCAGTTTTTCCGCTTCCCGCAACACCCTCTATTAAAAACTTATGGAACTCGCCATTTTCTAAAAAATCCCCGATTCTTGAAATTGCATCTCTCTGATAGGAATTTAATATTATCTTTTTTTTGATATCCTTTTTATAAGGATAGTAATCGTATTTAAAATCTCTTCTCTGCCTCTTTTTCACTACAGAGATAATACCCTGATTCCCAAGATCTTTAAGGCTGGAATAGTTAGAAGCAGTATCTCTAATTAGCTTTTCTTTTAAAACTCCATTATTAGAAATTAAGTAATCGACTATTCTTTTTTTTGAATAATTTCTATCCCAGTTTATCCTATCCTTAACTTCTTCATATTTTTTCCTGTTTAAAAAAACATAATATCCAAACCTAAACTGAACTCCATCGCCCTGAATAGACTTCTTCCCCTTCATGCCCGGAGGGAAAAAATACTTTATAACACTTCCGAAAGGTTGGACGTAGTAGTGACTTATCCACTTTATTAACTCCAGTTTCCTTGAGTCAAAAAAGGGCTTATTGTCTAATATCTTTGTGATGTCTTTTATATCTTCATCTTTTATCTCTGATATATCTTTTGTTTTAACTACATATCCTGCTTCTACCCTGCCTTTAAAGGGAACCTGCACAATAATACCCGTGTGAATGTACGGAGCTAAAAACGAAGGTATTCGATAATCAAAAGGATGGCTGACATTAAGAGCTTTTATATCCAGGTAAACTTCTGCATATCTCTTATGCATATTAATTGATTAAATCCATTTGAAACAATTTATTATTTAAGGCCAAGGAAACTCTTGACTTCATCAACCTTATCCAATTTTTCCCATGTAAAATCTCTATCATGCCTTCCAAAATGTCCATAAGCAGCAGTCTTTCTATAAATCGGCCTTAACAAATCAAGATTTTTTATGATAGCTGCCGGCCTTAAATCAAATATTTCTCTTACTGCATTTTCAATCTTTTTTGTATCTACTTTTTCGGTGCCAAACGCATCAACCATAATTGATATAGGATGAGATACACCTATTGCATAGGCGACCTGCAATTCCAGTCTATCCGCAGCCCCGCTGGCTACCAGATTCTTTGCAACATATCTTGCCGCATAAGTAGCCGACCTATCAACTTTTGAAGGGTCCTTACCCGAAAAACAGCCCCCTCCATGCCTTGCCATTCCACCATAAGTATCTATAATTATTTTCCTTCCCGTAAGCCCTGTATCACCCATTGGACCACCAATAGTAAATTCTCCAGTAGGATTAACAAACAGTTTTAGCTCCCTGCTCAGGTATTCTTCAGGTATAATAGGTTTTACAACAAACTCCTTCATATCCGGTTTTATCTGGGATTCTATATCCACATCAGGTGCGTGCTGGGCTGCTATCACGATCGTTTCAACGGAAACTGGCCTGTTATTCTCATATTTTATGGTTACCTGTGTTTTACCATCGGGTCTTAAATACGGTAAAATTCCTGCTTTTCTAACTTCAGATAAGCGATGGGCCAGTTTATGGGCAAGTTGAATTGGCAGTGGCATAAATTCTTCAGTATCATTACATGCATAGCCAAACATCATCCCCTGATCGCCCGCGCCCTGAGAATCAAACTCGTCCTCGTAACCATTCCCGACCCTGGCTTCATAGGCATTTGATATTCCCTGTGCTATATTAGAAGATTGTTTACCAATAGAAGTAACAACGCCACAGGTATCACAATCAAATCCATATTTCGCTCTTGTATATCCAATGTTCCTGACCACTTCCCTTACTATATTTGGTATCTCTACATAAGTTGAAGTAGTAACTTCACCTGCCACAAAAACTATTCCCGTCTTGAGCAAGGTTTCGATAGCAGTCCTGCATTTAGGGTCGTCTGCTATCATGGCATCAAGAATTGCGTCAGAGATTTGATCTGCCATTTTATCCGGGTGTCCTTCAGTTACTGATTCTGAAGTAAACAGGAAATCATTTTTCCTTACCATTATTCCTCCTATAAAATACTATATTTTCTTATCGAAAAAATTTTTTACAATCTCATCCCAGATACCTCTGGCAATGATTCTTTTTTTATTTTTATGAAGTTTCTTTATAGACATGCCGTCTTTCATTATGCTAACCTCGTTATAATCACTTTCCATGCCTATCCCTTCTTTTGATATATCGTTTACAATAACCATGTCAACATTTCTATTTTTAAATTTATCCGAAATCCCACTATCATCGGTGCCGTATTCAGCGGCAAAACCTATAAGATACTGGTCTTTTTTCTTCTTTCCCCCCAGGAACCCAAGGATATCCTCATTTTCCCTAAAACCTATCCTGGGTAATATATCATTTTTCTTTAGCTTAATATTATACTTTTTTATAGGTATTATATCACTTACGGCCGCAGCCATTATAATAATATCGACGTTTTTAAAATATTTAAGTAGCAACTTTTTCATATCTTTTGTGCTCTCCGCGTTCTCAACTACAACTCCATATGGACTGGCAAGACCTTTAGCGGTACTTATAAGAATTACTTCACTTGCCCCTCTGGAGTAAGCCTCTTCAGCCAGAGCGTAGCCCATCTTGCCGCTTGATTTGTTAGAGATGTATCTTACATTATCAATAAACTCTCTTGTCCCTCCGGCGGTTATTACAACTTTTTTATCCCTCAGGTCTTCCCTGTAAATTAGTAGCTCGGTTAGTCTCTCAATTATAATATCTTCATCTTCAAGCCTTCCCATGCCCTCTTCGCCGCAGGCAAGCCTTCCACTTTTTGGACCCACGAAGAAATATTTTCCACTCTCTTCTAATCTCTTAATATTATCCTGAATAAGCCTATCAAGGAACATGCTCTCATTCATAGCAGGCGCAATAAGGACAGGACATGTTGCAGCTATTGCTGAAGTTGTCAAAAAATTGTCCCCAATTCCGTGAGATAGTTTTGATATAACATCAGCTGAAGCAGGGGCAATTAAAAAAATATCGGCACTATGAGAAAGAGATATATGGCTAATTCCTTTTTGTTCTTCAAACTGGTCTAAAATTGTTTTATTTCCGGAAATCGAACTAAATGTGATAGGAGATATAAAATTAAGAGCATTTGGGGTCATTACAGGAATCACATTTGCACCCATACCTGTAATTTTACTACATATCGAAGCTGCTTTATATGCAGCAATAGACGCCGAAATACCCAGAATTATATTTTTCTTAAAAAAAATTGATTCCTTAGAAGTCAAATTTACGTATTTTCCTTCTTATTAAAAGTTACTTTACCATCTTTTATTTCATTAAAGGCAATCTCCAGTGGATCACGTGATTCTATATCAACCATTGGCTTTATTACACTAATTCTCTCCACATTCTTCTGTGCTGAAAGGTACTCACCAAGTTCTCTTGCTCTTTTTGCTACCCCGATACATAGTTTATATTTACTGTCCACATTATTTATAAATTCATCAATATATTGCACTTTCACTTTATAGTTAATCCCCCTTTTATTCAAACATTCAAAACTTTTTTCAAATTATTTAGAGCTTCATTATAGTTATTATTCACAATTATGCAATCGTAATATTTCTCGTATTTAATCTCACTTCTGGCAATCCCCAGTCTTTCTTCTATCTCCTTATTGTTTTCGGCTCCTCTTTTTATAATTCTATCTTTTAATTCATTAAAAGAAGAAGTTGTAATAAAGATAAGGTAAACATCTTTTATTTTATCAACAACCTGCATAGCACCCTTAACATCAATCACCAATATAACATTCTTGCCTTTTTTAAGATTATCTGTAACAAATTTTTTGGGGGTTCCATACAGATAGCCTGCATATGATGCCCATTCCAGCAACATATCCCTCTTTAATAAATCATCAAACTCTTCTTCGCTTATAAAGTGGTAGTGACTTCCGTATACCTCATCTTCCCTTCTCGGTCTCGTTGTAACAGAAACTGACCTGACAAAATTATCTGATTCTTTTATGATATCATTAACCAGGCTACTTTTACCTGAACCGGAAGGTCCGGAAATAATAAACAATTTTCCTCTACTTGTCATAGAAACACTTAAAATATACGGGATTAACTAATCTTGAAATACTGGTAAAATCCTAGTTTTTGATTTTTACCCAGTCCTCCTACCTTCTTATTGGGGCTTATTTTTAATACCTTTAAAATCTTTAAAGCGTTTACCCTTCCATTACCGGGCAGCGCACTTACCAGATCCAGAACCTTCATATTGCTTATATATTTCTCAAATAGCTCCGTGTCCTTAAAAAGTGTATTAATATCTATTTTCTCTTCCTTGAGCATATATTTTATCCCGGCCCTTTTTTTCCTGACCAGCCTGGCTTTCTCCAGACCCTTTTTTCTATCATCTTCACTTAAATTGTTTAAAGACATGCAGCTTCCTTTGAAATAAAAAAAATAGATACATTAGAGTATACAAATATATATGTTTAATATCAACTTTTTTTGCTTATTAAAATGATTAAATATTTTTTTTACTGCCAGGATACTCCAGAGGATACTTCTCCTTGCAAAGTTTACATTCAGAAGGTTTATATTTATCAATATTTAATTTAACCAGGTAGTAATAAGGATATTTAAATTCAAGATTTTCCGAGCGGTCTACAATGCTTACTACTGCTCTTATCCTGGCACCATACCCCTCACAAATATCTATTACTTCTTTTACCGAGCCACCGGTAGTAACAACATCCTCGGCTACTATAATTTCTTCCCCGCCTTTTAATTCAAATCCTCTTCTTAATTCCATTTTTTCATTTTTTCTTTCAGCAAAAATCATTCTGCATCCTGCGATATAAGAAAGCATATAACCCCACAATATTCCTCCTATTGCCGGAGATACTATTGTGCTTATTTTTTTTATATTAATTTCTTTTCCCATTAAATCCCAGGCAATTTTTGCAAGTTTCGAGGTAATGTCAGGATGCTGCAGAAGCCGGGCACACTGCAGGTAATAATCGCTATGGTAACCCGAAGTTAATTTAAAATGGCCCTTCATTATAGAACCTGTTTCCTTTAATATTTTAAATACGTCCATTCCTTCAACCTGGCTTACTACTTCTATCATCCCCTTATACCCCTTTCTATCTCCACCAAAAATTTATCCACTGCTTCCGGGATATCTTTTTTACCTGTTATAGAACGCCCTGCTATTATAAAATCTGCTCCATTTAGAATCGCATCACGGGGTGTATTTACCCTCTTCTGGTCACCTGCATCATCCTCAGGAAGCCTAACGCCCGGAGTTGCAATATAGAAACTACTTCCTAAATTTCCCCTCAACATTTTTACTTCATTAGGAGAACATATAACTCCGTCCATGCCCGAGTCTATGGCAATTTTAGATAAAGATAAAACAGTTTCTAAAAAATTTCCTTTAAATCCCAGAATTTTAATATCCCCGTCATCAAGACTGGTAAGAACAGTGACCCCAAAAAGAACAGGCATCAAATTACTTTTTAATTTTGCCTCTTCTTCAAAAGCCTCCCTGGCACCTACAAGCATCTGTTTGCCACCTATAATATGAATTGTAACAGCGCTTATATCAAGATTCGATATAGCTGCCGCCGCTCCTCTTATAGTATTGGGAATATCCAGAAGTTTTGCATCAAGCATAACATTGTAGCCAAAGCTTTTTACAGTATTTACAATACCGGTACCCAGACTGTATATAAGCTCCAATCCTATCTTTAAAGTTGAAACTTTACCTGATATCTTTTTACAAAGACTGATAACTTCATTCCTGCTGCTGGTGTCGATGCTTATAATCAACCTGTCCCTTAATAATAATTTTTTGTTCCTCATACTCTAAGCTTTCCTATAATTTCATTAATATCATATATTCTTCTGTTCTCAAGATATGACAGCAATCCATCCAGTATTTTTTTACCTGCATCATACTGAACAAAATTCGCAGTTCCTATACCTATTGCACTTGCGCCTGCCACCAGAAATTCCAGGGCATCTTCAGAGCTAAAAATACCGCCCATTCCAATAACAGGCAGTATTTTTTCACGTGCTAAAGAATAAACTTTAGCCAGGGCAATGGGCTTTATCGCCGGCCCCGAAAGCCCTCCAACAACACTGGCCAGTTTTGGCTTGAATGTTTCAACATCTATAGCCATCCCTAAAACAGTATTAATAATTGATATAGCCTCAGCTCCACCCTTTTCTGCTGCTACGGCTGCCTCTATCAAATTATGCTGATTGGGACTCAACTTCGCTATAACTGGAAATTTTAAAATACCCACAACTGATTTTACTATTCTTTTTACCACAGATGGTTCAGCACTAAAAGCCATGCCTCCTTTTTTAACATTGGGGCAGGAAAGATTTAATTCCACTGCTATTATTTTTTTCTTTATGCCCGATATTTTATAAGCCAGTTCATTAAATTCTTCAGGGTCCTGTCCGAATATACTTAAAATAATCTTTACCCCCATCTTTTCAGCACGTGGAAGGTGGCTTTTTATAAATTTATCTATACCATCATTCTGAAGTCCTATAGAATTTAACATTCCCCCCGTAGTCTCGCAAATCCTCGGAGGAGGATTACCCTCTCTGGGCTTCAGAGAATAACTCTTTGTGGTCACCCCTCCAAGCAAAGAAACATCATAAAACTCACTATATTCCTCACCATAACCAAATGTACCGGAGCACATTATTACCGGATTGCTTAATTTTATATCTCCTAGCTTTACTGAAAGACTCGGGATTTCATCACCACTGTCTCTCAAATAAGTAAAAAGCCTGCCATCTTCAGTCAAATATTACCTCCCTTAAATTGAATGAAGGTCCATCCTTACATACCTTCACATAAGAATAACCTCTCTTCCCCTTCTTAATCTTTATTACACATCCATTACAAACCCCCACTCCGCACGCCATCATTCCCTCCATTAGAGCAGTTATATTATTATCTGTTTTTGCATACATGCTCTGCAACTTTTTTAACATACTCCTGGGCCCACAGCAGTAAACATCATACCCTTTAAATACCTTCATATTTTCCTGGATATAGTCTGTAATAAATCCCTTTTCTCCCCAGGAACCATCTTCAGTAAATAAAGTATAATTTATATTAAGCTCAATAAGATCTCTTTCCCACCTGATAAAACTTCTATCTTTAAAACCTGCCGCAAAAAAAACTTCTTTTCCCAGACTTTTAGCTTCTCTCGCTATAAAATATAAAGGAGCAATTCCGGCACCTCCTCCTATTAAAAGAAAAGATTTTCCGGTCCTGCTTAAATCTATTCCATTTCCGAGAGGACCTACAAAATCCAGGTTATCGCCCTTTTCTAAAGTAGACAGATATTTTGTTCCCTTACCTTTGACAACATATAGAATAGAGAAAACATTAAATTTTTTTTCTACATCAAAAACACTAAAGGGACGCCTCAATACAGGATCAAGTAATCCCGGTGGTGAACATCTTACATTAATAAATTGACCGGGCATAACCTCATTACATATATAAGGTGAAAAAATCTCCATCTTAAATAGATTGTCATTATACTTTTCATTTGAAACTATTTCCGTATTTAAAAGCTTCATTAATACTCCTGTATGGGCTTTACTTTTACTTCAGAATTATTTTTAATCTCATGAATGCCCTGCACCAGAGCAGAAGCTCCCGATATAGTAGTCACAGAAGGTACGTTATGAAGAACCGCGGCAGTTCTGAGATAATAACCATCACTTCTTGCACTGCTTCCTTCGGGTGTATTTATAATAAGGTCTATCTCTTTATTTTTTATCATATCCAGTACATTCGGTCTGCCTTCTCTTACTTTTTGAACTTTATGACATTTTATGCCTTCTTTCTCCAGAAAATCACCCGTCCCGCTTGTAGAGATTATCTTAAAACCAAGTCCGGATAACTTACTTGCTATACCCACTATGGCTTCCTTATCTTTATCATTTACACTTATGAAAACAGAGCCTGAAGTTGGGAATTTTTGATTTGTGGAAATCTGCGTCTTCGCAAAAGCTATTCCAAAACTTCCGTCAATTCCCATAACCTCACCTGTAGATTTCATCTCAGGCCCGAGTACGGTATCCACACCGGGGAATCTATTAAATGGCAAAACAGCTTCTTTAATACTAAAATAACCAAGCAATGTTGAATCAACTTTTTTAAATTTTATTTCTCTTAATTTTTTTCCGGTCATAACCAGTGCCGCAATCTTGGCAAGCGGAACACCAATGGATTTACTTACAAAAGGAACAGTACGTGAAGCCCTCGGGTTTGCTTCAAGCACGTAAACCAGGGAATCTTTTATTGCATATTGAATATTCATCAACCCCACTACCTTTAACTCCCTTGCCAGTTTATAAGTATAATCTTTAATTGTATCTATTATTTTTTTACTCAGAGTAAATGGAGGTATCACACAGGCGCTATCTCCTGAATGTATTCCGGCTTCTTCAATATGCTCCATAATTCCGCCGATGAATATTACTTCTCCGTCATAAATTGCATCAACATCAACCTCTATGGCCCGCTCCAGAAATTTATCTATCAATATCGGCCTATCATTTGATACCACAGTAGCATTTTTTACGTAATCAATAAGACTTTCTTCATTGTAAACTATATTCATCGCCCTGCCTCCAAGTACATATGAAGGCCTTACCAGCACAGGATAGCCTATTTTTTTTGCTATCTTCTTTGCAATGCTAACACCCTTTGCCGTTCCATTATCAGCCTGTGGAATACCCAGTTTTTTAAGCATGGCTCCAAACCTTTTTCTGTCTTCAGCAAGATCAATACTATCGGGGGTTGTGCCTAGAATATTTACCCCGGAATTCTGGAGTCTCTGGGCGAGTTTGAGGGGAGTCTGGCCTCCAAACTGAACTATTACCCCATAGGGTTTCTCCGCTTCCACAATATTTAAAACATCCTCAAACGTTAAAGGCTCGAAATATAAACGGTCTGAAGTATCATAATCCGTACTTACAGTCTCTGGGTTACAGTTTATCATTATAGTCTCAAAACCTGCATCATGAAGAGCAAATGAAGCATGTACACAGCAATAATCAAACTCTATTCCCTGACCAATACGATTCGGCCCTCCTCCAAGAATTACCACCTTATTTTTATTTGATGATAAAGTTTCGTCTTCTGTTTCGTAAGTAGAGTAATAATAGGGTGTATAAGCCTCAAATTCTCCGGCACATGTGTCAACAGTCTTAAAAGTAGCGGCTACATTCATCTTCTTTCTTAAAGCCCTTACCTCATCTTCATCACATTTACATAAATAAGCTATTTGCTTATCTGAGTAGCCATTCATTTTAGCTTCGTAGAGCATTTCTCTGGTCATATTCTTCAAACTGAGATTCTTAAAGGAATTCTCAAATTCTACAAGCTGCTTTATATTATTTAAAAACCATGGGTCTATCTTTGTATATCTTGATACCTCTTCTATGCTCATCCCTTTTTTGAAAGCATATTTAATATAAAAAATCCTGTCCTGATTTGGAACAGTCAGCTTGCTTTCCAGCAGCTTTGCTTTTATGTCATCTCTTCCATCAGAACCGAGACCGTATCTATCTATTTCAAGAGACCTTATAGATTTCTGAAGTGCCTCTTTAAAGGTCCTTCCAATTGCAAGAACTTCCCCTACGGACTTCATTCTTGTAGTAAGACTCGCATCAGCCCCTGGAAATTTTTCAAAAGTCCACCTCGGAAATTTCACCACTACATAATCAATTGCAGGCTCAAAGCAGGCTGGTGTTTTCCTTGTAATATCATTCTGAATTTCATCCAGTGTATATCCTATTGCAAGCTTGGTCGCAATCTTGGCAATCGGATAACCTGTTGCCTTGGAAGCAAGCGCACTACTTCTTGACACTCTCGGATTTAACTCGATAACCGCCACCTTACCGTTTTCAGGATTAACAGCAAATTGAATGTTGGAACCACCAGCATTAATTCCTATCTCCCTCATTATCTTAATACTTGCATCCCTTATATTCTGATATTCCTTATAAGTAAGTGTCTGAGCCGGAGCCACACAGATACTGTCTCCAGTGTGGACACCCATGGGGTCAAAATTCTCTATCGAGCATATTATAATAACATTATCATTCCTGTCTCTCATCATTTCCATCTCGATTTCCTTCCATCCAGCAACTGACTTTTCAACAAGTACTTCAGACTTTGGTGAGACATCAAGACCTCTTGTGACAATGTCAATAAATTCTTCCTTGTTAAAGGCAACTCCTCCTCCCAGTCCTCCAAGCGTAAAACTCGGTCTTACAACAAGAGGAAAATTTAATTTCCTGCTAAAAATCAGGGCTTCTTTGAGACTGTGCGCATAACTGCTCGGTGGGACATAAAGACCTATTCTGTCCATGGCTTCCTTGAATTGTTCCCTGTCCTCGGCCTTATTTATTACGTTTATATCGACTCCTATGAGCTCGACTCCATATTTATCCAGAATTTTTTCATTTGATAGAGCTGCTGCCATATTAAGCCCTGTCTGCCCTCCCAGCGCCGGCAGCAGCGCATCAGGTCTTTCTTTTTTTATTATTTTTTCTACAAATTCTGGTGTTAGAGGTTCAATATAAGTTTTATCAGCAAATTCCGGGTCAGTCATAATAGTTGCCGGATTACTGTTTACGAGTATTACTTTATAACCTTCCTGTTTTAAAACTTTACAGGCCTGGGTACCGGAATAATCAAATTCACATGCCTGACCAATAACTATAGGTCCAGAACCTATCAGCAATATTTTCTTTAAATCTTTCCTTTTTGGCATAAGTTATCTTTCAGTTATTTTTTTTAAAATTATTAATTAATTCAGTAAATCTACTAAAAACATACCTCGAGTCATGCGGGCCTGGCTTACCCTCTGGATGAAACTGTATGGTGTATGCACTTATTTTTTTATATTGTAATCCTTCAATTGTATTATCATTGAGATTTATGTGCGTTATTTCACAATCAGTATCTTTTATATTTTTTAATGATTTCTCACTTACAGCAAAACTATGATTCTGCGATGTTATTTCAACCTTACCTGTCATTAGATTCTTAACCGGGTGATTTCCTCCATGATGGCCAAATTTCAATTTATATGTTCTTGCTCCAAGAGCAATTGCCAGCAGCTGGTGCCCCATGCAAATCCCAAACAGAGGTTTGATACCAATTAATTTTTTTATGGTTTTAATAGCATATTTTAAAGCCGATGGGTCCCCCGGCCCGTTGGATAGCAAAATTCCATCGGGCTTATACTTTAATATTTGTTCCGCTCCGGTATTAGCAGGTACTACAACTAATTTGAGACCTTCCCAGGCAAGACACTTTAAGATACCTGCCTTTATTCCAAAATCTAATACCACGACCATATACCTGTAATCTTTTAACTCTGGATTGTAAATATAGGGTTTTTTGCAGGTAACATACTGAACAAGATCTCTGTTAATAATAGATGGGTAACCATCGAGCTTCTCTTTCAATTCACCTTCATCATAATTATCAGTGGAGATAATACCCTTCATTGAACCCTCAAGCCTGATATGCCTCGTTAACTGTCTTGTATCTATCCAGTCCATTCCCACAATGCCGTTCTTCTTTAAATAATCCTGAAGATTCCCTTCAGCCCTCCAGTTAGAGTAGTAATCAGAACACTCCTTTACAATTAAGCCTTTAGCCTGAATTTTATCTGATTCAACATCAATGCTGTTTACACCATAATTTCCAATTTCAGGATAAGTCATTACTACAATCTGTCCGTAATAGGAAGGGTCTGTCAGAACTTCCTGGTAGCCAATCATCGAAGTGTTAAATACCACCTCGCCAATCGTTTCCCCGCTACATCCTATGTTATTCCCCCTGAACTTCATTCCGTCTTCTAAAATTAAATTAGCTTCCAAGACTCCATCCTTTTTTATAAGTTATTTAATCTATAAACCAGACTGCCCCTGCTAATTGTGCAGATTACCTTTCCTCTGAGCTTATGTCCTATAAAAACGCTGTTTTTACTCTTTGAAACGATATTTTCTTTTTTTACTTCTTCTTCTTTTTCTGTATCCAGGACAGTAATATTTGCAACTTCTCCAACTTTTATCTCTGAAGCATTAATGCCAATTATTTTTGAAGGCGAAGTGGTAATGAGACTTATAAATTTATGCAGGTCCAATTTTTCCTCCACGCATAACCTGGTAAAAGCTGCACTAAAAAGTGTTTCCAGGCCAATGGTTCCAAAACTGGCGAGCCTGAATGTTGTGTTTTTCTCTATATCAAGATGAGGAGCGTGGTCACTAACTATAGCATCAATTACGCCTTTCTTTATACCTTCAACCAGCGCCAGCCTATCTTCCTCGCTTCGTATGGGTGGCTTTACCTTAAAGTTGGTATTGAAAGATGTAAGATAGCTATCATTGAAAAAAAGATGATGCGGTGTCACATCGCAGGTTATACGTACCCCTTCATTTTTAGCCCTCTCTATCATTTCCACTGCGCCTCTGGTACTCAAATGAGTTACATGAATTTTTGCACCGCTTTTTTTTGCCAGAGTTATATCTCTTTCTATTATTAAATCTTCACTCAAGCTTGATATACCTTCCAGACCCAGCATAGTCGAGTAATAACCTTCGTTAACAAGACCACTGCCAGAGATAAAATAATCCTCTTCATGCAAAATCAACGGTACATCAAACTGGTTTGAATAACGCATAATTTCATACATGATCCTGCTATCTCTTACACACATACCATCATCAGAAAAACCAACGGCTCCAGCCTCGGATAAAAGCCCCATCTCTGTGATACTTTTCCCTTCAAGACCCACAGTCATAGCAGCTACTGGAAGAACTCTGCATGAAGCACTTCTTGATTTTTCCAGTATATATTTTACAAGTGACTGATTATCTATGACCGGTTTTGTATTTGCCATACATGCAACAGTAGTCACGCCTCCCTTTACAGCTGCCATTGTTCCTGTCTCAATAGTCTCCTCATCTTCAAATCCAGGTTCTCTTAAGTGAACATGCATATCCACAAACCCGGGCGATACAATGCATCCCTTTGCATCAATTTCAGTTACGTTCTTCCCGGCACCGTTGATCTCTTTATTTATTTCGGTTATTACACCATCAATTATTAAAATATCTGAATAATCATCTTTTCCCTTATTCAGGTTTATTATTCTGCCGGATTTAATGAGAATATTTTTATTTTTATCCATTATGATTCCCTGACAAATTTTAAAATTCTAACTTAATATTAAATATATAACTGCCATCCTTATAGCCACCCCGTATGTTACCTGATATTCAATTGCTACTTTGTCCCTTAAACTACCGCCTACTTCCATAACCTCATCAGTAATTTCAATTCCCCTGTTTACGGGTCCTGGGTGCATAACTATGGAGCCTGGCTTCATCCTGATAAGTCTGTCCAGATTTAGACTCAGAAACCTGTTATACTCCATTATGGAAGGGTAAAATTTTCTATCCTGCCTCTCGAATTGCATCCTCAGCATATATATTATATCGGATTCCTCTATAACGTCGTCTATACAATGCTTAACGTTCATTTTCGAAAAATCTTCGGGCAACAGCATCGCAGGGGAAACTATGGAAACCTTCATACCCATCTTCTCAAACAGAGTTAAATCGGACCTTGCTACCCTGCTATTTATAAAATCACCAACGATAGCTACTTTCAGGCCATCGAATTTTTCGAATCTTTTTTTTATAGTATATAAGTCAAGTAGCGCCTGGGTGGGATGCTGGTGTTTGCCATCACCCGCATTTATTACCGGGACTCCCACAATTCCATCCACTATTTTAACTACTCCGCTATCGCCGTGTCTTATAATAACCAGGTCCACTTTCATAGAAAGAATAGTCCTGAGAGTATCAATAATAGACTCACCTTTCACAATACTACTTGAAGGAGAAGAAAAATTTATTATATCTGCACTGAGCCTCTTGGCAGCTATCTCAAATGAACTTCTGGTTCTCGTGCTGGGCTCGAAAAATAAATTAGCTATAGTTTTGCCTCTTAGAGCCGGGACCTTTTTTACATCCCTTCCTGATATTTCAAGAAAAGAGTCCGCATTAGTAAGTATCAGATTGATATCTTCAAGGCTAAGGTCATCCGGATCTATTATGCTTTTTTTACTTAACATCCTTACTCCTTACCTTTAACTATAACGCTATCAATTCCATCAGTTTCTTTTAATTTAACTTCCACAGATTCATCCCTCGATGTAGGAAGATTTTTCCCCACATAATCAGCCCTTATGGGAAGCTCTCTGTGACCCCTATCTATCAAAACTACAAGCTGAATTGTTTTTGGCCTTCCAAAATCAATAATAGCATCCATTGCAGCACGAATTGTCCTACCTGTGTAAAGAACATCATCAACAAGAATAACGTTCTTATCTTCTATATCAAAAGAAATATCTGTTATCCGGGCATTGTGTTTAATATCGCTTCCAATATCATCTCGATAAAAAGTTATATCAAGTTTACCACTTTTAACTTTAACCCCTTCGAATTCTTCTATATTCTCCACTATCCTATCTGCCAGCGGTACACCTCTCTTTTGAAGACCAATAAATACAAGATTCTCCGGCCCCTTATTCTTTTCAAGTATCTCATGAGAAATTCTCCTGATTATCCTGTATATTTCATCTTCTCCTAATATATGCGCCTTTTCCATCATATCTCCCTGCCCAATAAAAAAGCCTTCTTACCATAAAAGTAAGAAGGCTAATATATCTTTTTTTATTAAATATGTTATATATTTCTTTCCCATTCCTTTTTAGCCTCTCCGGACTACTTTAAAGGTTTAAAAACTAATTTTTATCCCGGCTTTATACTATAAAAGATTACTCTTAAAAAAACAAGGGTAAATTTTAAAAAATTATCCGATATTTTTTCTTAACTGTCTTAACTTATAGTTAAGATCGCCCTTTCCTCTTTCTCCCTTATAACCATAGTTACCTTCCCGAGAGTTGAAGTTTCCTTTGTTCTGTACCCTTGCTTCATTAACTACAATAGTTCTTCCCTTGAATTCGCTTTTATTAAGCTTCTCTATAGCTGCTTTTGCCTGTTCTTCGCTCTCCATTTCCACAAAACCGAATCCCCTTGATTTCCCGTCCATTCTGGTAATCACTTTTGAATAGACTACAGTACCTTCCTGAGAAAATAATTCCTCAAGCTCTTTATCAGTTGTGCCGTAATCCAGATTACCTACATACATTCTTTTATTCACTTAAAAATACCTTTCTCGAAATTACTTTTATTATATATAAATGAGAGTAGAAATTATTTGATTATTTTGGAATATGTAAAACAAGGAGTACAAAGAAGACTTATATCTATTTTATTCAATTATTTCTAATAAAAATCCCTACTACTCTATTTTAAATTAAAAAACTATTAGTACACTGGTTTATTATTATATATTATATTTTTTATTTGTCCAAAGATTATTTTCCCACAGTGTTTTCATCATTTGTAATTGAAGTCGTAAACATTTTTTAAAAGACTATCATAACAGTAGGAAAAATTTAACGAGCAATGCCGGTTATCTCAACTTCTAATTTTGACTCCCCTGCTTTCAGAAACAGTGGATATTCTTCTATTCTTCCCGGCTCGAATTCTTCAAGCGAGATTTCTTCAACTCTTGACTCACTATTATCTGAAAGGGAAATAATCATATTAATTGACCCGCTAAAGCTTGAAGAAGCACTTATGTTTCTTAGTTTGATTCTCAGATTAGAATTATTAATAATTTTATAAGAAAAATTTATAACATCTTCAATATCGTCTTCAACTTCCGTTTGCTCTGCAAAAGAATATACTTTTTTAAATACAACGGTTTTTTCCGCCGCATCTTCAGACACTGAAACTTCTCTGGTAACTTCTTCTTCAGATAATCCTGATTCTTCATAACTCTCTTTTTCAATTTCTCCAACCAGCAAATCATCTTCTTTATCCGCAGTATCTTCTACGGTTATATAATTACCTGTGAAAACTTCATCTCTTGAAGATGCGTAATGCCCCAGGTACAATACACTAAAAATTGATACTGTAACCACTACCACGGCAACCGAAGCCGCAAGGGACATTTTTTTAATCCAGGTAATGTTAAACAACGCGGGTTTATAGGAATATTCTTTACTGACAACAATTTCATCCCCCAGCTCGAACACTCCTGCAGGCATTCTCTGTTTTAAGAACTGGCCATCTCTGGTGATTACTATACAGTAATCTTTTCCCATTTCCACTATTATTGCTTTCATTTCCCTTCACCCCGTTAGACTTCTATATAGCTGAGGTTACCAATAATTGCAAGAACCATTGCTATAATATATATTCGACCCCGCTCCAGCTTTTTACGGTGTACCCCTGTAATATTTTCAAGCTTTTTCAAAGGGAGTTTTTTTGTACTGATCATTGCTTTCAAAATATCACTATTTTTAACAATAGCTTTTGCCACACCTTTATATTGTTCCCTCAAACTTTCGTTCTTTGGAGATTCATCAGCCAGAGTTTCAAGGCTAATTCCCCATTTCCCCAGTTCCACTCTATATTCTATTATCTCCAGGATTCTTCTCTCTCTTTCATCATCTATCTGGTACTGTTCCATGGATATCATCTCATTATATTTCACATTAGCAGAATATCGATTATCACTTTCAAGAATAAAAGCCCTTTTCTTGCTGGTTTTCCTGTAGTAATCAATAAGACGCATATTTATTACTAATCTTGCAAAATTCAGGAATTTTCCTTTCTCCTTTTTAAAAGAATCAATTGCTTCTTTAAAAGCAGAAAGACCAATAGAAAGCTCCTCATCTACCCCATATTCAAGAAATCTACCTGATTTCTTCTGGGCTACGCTCGCAATAAACGGCTTAAATTCATAAATAAGCCTGCTGGTTTCATAATTATTCCCTTTAACTTCGATTACCCTGCTTTCAAGGGATTGCCTGTGGAGCACCAAACTATTACTCTCCTTCTAAATCTAAATACAATTTTCCTGATATTATAGAATAACTTTAAATTTTTATAAATCTTATCAACCGATATGCTATAATTAATTAATTAAAACTAAAAAAGGAGGCCTACCGATGGATGTTAAACTTCTTATAACTTACGACCCGGCTCACCTTGAAAGCAGCAGGGAAAAAGTTGAAAACCTATTTAAAGAAATAAATTTAAAACCAAAGTTCTTAAAGTCTAAATACAATGGGATTTTCCTTCTGGATGTTAACAAACCAAGAGAAGTTGTAAAAAAATTAAAAGACATATCGAAGAAAAACAAAGATTTGTTCGGAAGAACACACCGTTTTATCCCTGTAGATAAGTGGGTTAAGTCTACCGTAACCGAGATGCAAAAAGCAATAAAATCACTTGTTCCCGGGATTAAAAAAGAAGAAAGATGGATGATGGATTTAGAGAAAAGGCACTATGACAAAATGGATTTCAAGGAGCTTATTGTAAAGCTAACCGACGTAGTTAACCGTGAAAAAATTGATTTAAAAAAACCACAAAAAATAATAAAAGTAGAAATTGTAGGAAAAGAAGCAGGAATATCTCTGCTCGAACCAGGTGAAATACTTATAGTGTCCTGATTTTGTAACTAACCACTTCTCTTGAAATATTTAAAAAACCTGTCCTGATATTTATCGAACATGCCCCATCTGTCCAGTTCCTGCTTTAACTCCAGTGACTGAATTTCTCCTTTTTCAAACAGTTTGAAAAGAATTTCTATTTCATTTTTAGCTATAACCGGATATCCTGTTGTATCCCGTGTAATGACAGGAAATCCTTCACTGTTCACTCTTATCGAACTATTTTTCAATAAGTCTGGCAACTGTGAAAAATAAGCGCTTTTCGTTACAACTTCCTGGACAAATTTAGAAAGAGAAACATCCCAGAACTCATCTACTCCTTTTATAATAGCACTATAAGGGTCTTTCCTTTTTTCGATATCACCGGATATTTTCTTAGCTACCAGGGGAATAGAATTCGATACTATTTCCATTTTTTCAAAATCCCGGCTCATTCTTAAACTATAGAGAATCATGGCCAGATCGTTATCCTCTTCAGCCATAATCTCGAGAGCTTTTCTTGCCTCCCCACTAAATCCTTCCACCCTGAGCATATACGAGGGAGTAATAACTTTTGGTTTTTGCCATACTATCTTTCCCTCTCTAATGACTGTTTCAGCATCTGGCTCCTTGCCTTCAAACTCGAGATACATGGGTGTTGCCAGCATATAATAATGTATGGTAGTTGAGTCAAACGAAGCCAGCAGCTTATCAGGCTGCTTTATAACTTCCGTTTCATTTATTACCTTTTTTATTTTTTCTTCAAGTTCCATAATAAAAAAATTTAAAATCTTAAAAATATTGTAAAGCCAAGAAGAGCAAATATCAACACACTCATAAATAAAGTTAATCTATCATTTCTGCTTGACAACGAAACTTAAAATTATTAGAATTTTTAAGTTAGTTTCAAGTTTGAGTTTCAAATAAGCTGTGTGTCATATTTAATTCTTAAATTCAACAAAACTTTTAACAAAATTTAGTAATGCTTAGAAAAGGAGAATATTAAGTGGAAATTATTAAAAGAAAATTACCTGTATTTATTGTTATACTAACTCTTATACTATCAATTATTGCAATTATGCCAGCCATGATTTTTGCCCAGGAAGAAGACGCTACTGAAGAAGAGGTACCGGAGCCCGAACCTGAAGAATTATCTTTCGAAACTACCCTTCCAAAAATACAGGCCGACCAGGGAGAAACATTTAGTTTCGATTTCTCCGCAACTTACATGGCAGGAGATGAACCATTCGGCCTGGATGAAGACACTTATACCAAACCTTTTGATATAACAGTTGATTACCCGACAGGCTGGCTCGCAGCAGTAGCAAAAGGGACAACTGAAGCACGTACTATCAATCTTGAATCTGGCAGTGCTCAAAGCCTGAAACTTATTGCAGCAGAAACAATATCTAAGGAACCCGGAGAGTATGATTTTAAGGTCACATTTAAATCTGCTGTTGAGGGAGACTCTCTTGAAGAATCCATAGTTCTCACAGCAGTAATAACTGCAACTTATGATATCAACCTCACTACAAAAACAGGAATTTTAAGCACTGATATCACTGCCGGTAAGGATAATCACTACAAACTCAAATTGATCAACAACAGCTCGACTTCTGTTGAAAATATAAGTTTAACTTCAAATGAACCCGAGGGATGGCAGGTTGATTTCGACAGTAAAGAAATAGAAACTATCGAGGCCGGCGAAGAAAAAGAAATTGACGTGATAATAAATCCTCCTGAAAAAACCATTGCAGGCGATTACATGATGACTTTCAAAGCTTCAAGTGAAAATAGCGAAGATGAAGTCGAACTGCGCGTAACAGTAGAAACTTCTACTATCTGGGGAATAGTGGGTATAGGAATTATTGTAATAGTTATAGTTGGAGTTGCAATAATCTTTACAAGATTGGGAAGAAGATAAATTATGAACGAAAATAGTAATTTAATAATTTCTCAAAATTTATCCAAAAAATATAACGAGCACCTTGCAGTTGACAATTTAAATATCAGTATAAAAAAGGGTGAAATATTCGGTCTTCTTGGTCCAAATGGTGCCGGGAAATCCACCATTATTCTTATGCTGCTGGGACTCACAGAACCAACATCAGGGTCAATCAGCATTGGTGGCTATAACTCTACGAAGGAACCCCTTAAAGTAAAAAGAATAACCGGTTATTTACCTGAAAAAGTTGGTTTTTATGAAGATATGAGCGCTATGGGAAATCTTGCTTATACGGCAGAATTAAACAATATTCCATACAGGGAAATCCCAAAAAAAATCGACGAAGTTCTTGAAATAGTAAGCCTATCCAAAAATAAAAACCAGATTGTGAAAACATTCTCAAAAGGAATGAAACAAAGACTGGGTATAGCTGATGTTCTTATAAAAGACCCCAGCTTGATTATTTTTGATGAGCCTACTGAAGGGCTTGATGTCAAAGTAGCAAATCAAATTCTCCAGACAATACTGGACCTTAACAGAGAGAAGGGTATCACATTCCTTCTTTCATCACACCAGTTAAACCTGATACAGAGAATATGCACCAGAGTAGGTATATTATCCAGAGGAAAATTAATTAATCAGGGGAGCGTAGAAAGCCTGGGCAGGGATTTATTTGGAGGAGGCAAATACAGAATAGAGCTGGAACTTGAGAGAGTAACAGACGAAATAATAGAGAAGTTAAAAAAACTGGATAAAGTAGTAAGCGTAAATGTTTCTGATAAACAGCTAAAGATTGTGTGTGATAAAGACATAAGACAGGATATATCACGTCTTATATCAAATGAAGGAATACTAATGACCAGAATGGACATGAAGCAGGATGCATTAGAAGAAATTTATCTAAAATACTTTAAAGAGGAGTAAAATGAGGAGCATTTTAACTATATACAGAAAAGAACTTTCGGACCACTTCAGCAGTAACAAATTTTTAATTTTACTTGCACTTATTTATATCGCAGGGCTTTCATCAACTTATGTAGCTCTTAGCAATATAAGGGAAGCAGCAAGCTCACTTGATAAGCATGTTTTTCTTTACTTATTTACCACAGGAGGAGACGTACTCCCTTCTTTTATTACCTTTATAAGCTTTTTTGTCCCTATAATTGGTATAATATTTGGTTTTGACGCTATAAATAGTGAGAGAAACAGCGGTAATTTAAGCAGGGTACTCTCCCAGCCGATATATAGAGATAGTCTTATAAACGGCAAATTTTTAGCCGGTATCACCACCCTGAGTATTATTATAGCAAGTATCGTATTTATTATTTCCGGTATAGGATTATTCTCAATAGGGGTCCCGCCTACTACTGAAGAAATATTAAGAATATTCTTCTTCATATTTCTATGTGTCTTTTACGGTGGATTCTGGATGGGTCTTTCCATATTATTTTCAATAACAATGGAGAAAACAGCTGCATCAATACTTACAGCGATTGCAATATGGATATTTCTTATGTTCTTCCTTCCTATAATATCCAATGCAATAGCAAATTCGATTGTTCCGCTGGCTGACGATTCAACTTTAACCGAAATAGCAAGAAACTACAGCATAGAAAATGCAATCTCAAAAATATCACCGGCTACTTTGTTCAGCGAATCTATCCTTGTGATACTCATGCCAGTAGGAGGAAACCTTTTTTCTAATTCAGTAGCATATTTACAATCTTATGATTTGCTTAATTCCGGGGAAATGATACTCAATCCCCTTACTCTTGGACAGAGCCTTATACAGGTATGGCCTCAGCTGGTTGTAATAGTAGCTCTGGCTATCATATGCTTTGCAATATCATATGTCATATTTATGAGACAGGAAATAAGATCAACCTGATTTATATGAGCTGTGAATTTCTTAAACATGCTGGTTGTTAAAAAAACTTAAAATAAATCATTTACCGGTGCTGTATTTTTTTCTCAAAACCTCAAGGCATTCCTGCAGGTCATCAGATAATTCATCTTCAAGCGATATTTTTTCTCCTGTTAAAGGATGATTGAACTCCAGTTTCTTTGCATGCAAAAACTGCCTTGCCAGACCCAGCTCTTTTGATAGTTTCTTCGAATCACTGTTTCCGTATAGATCATCCCCCATGACAGGATGTCCAATATAGCTAAGGTGAACCCTGATTTGATGAGTCCTGCCTGTCCTGGGACATACATTTAATAGTGTGCAATATTTAAATTCCTCAGCAACTTCAAACCTGGTAACAGCTTCCCTGCCTTTATCAATCGATACGCTCATTTTCATTCTATTCAGTCTGGAGCGACCAACAGGAAGAATTATCTCTCCTTTATTTTCTGAAAAAGACCCCAGCACAAGAGCAACATAAGTTTTTTTTATTTCTCTGTTCCTGAACTTATCCGAAAGCAACCTGTGAGTATTATTATCTTTTGCTATTATAAGAAGTCCTGAAGTATCTTTATCCAGCCTGTGAACAATTCCTGCTCTATCCCTCCCGGATAAACTGGATAATTCATCATAATAATAAAGAAGTGCATTAACGAGAGTATTTTTATTTATACCAGGAACAGGGTGTGTTATCATTCCCGGCTTTTTGGATATAACCAGAAGATATTTATCCTCATATATCACTTTAATATCTATCTTCTGGGGTTCTACTAAATTGTTGGATTGTTTTTCCTCGGGATATTCTATAAAAACTGCATCATTTTCATTAAGTCTGTAATGCTTATTTACAGGTTTGCTATTTACTGTTACTTTCTTTTTGTCAATTATATCCTGAATATAGCTTCTTGATATATCTTTTATTCTGGCAGTTAGAAACTTGTCAATTCTTTTTCCGGCGTCTTCAGCATCTATAACAAAACTTAAAATATTTTTTTCTTTCTTAATCAACTCTCCTTAAGCTTCCTGCTCCCTGCATACTCTTTTAATATAGCTATTATAGTAAAACAAAACCCTATATTAATAAAGAGATCGGCAACATTAAAGACTGCTCCAAAAAAAGTGAAATTAAAAAAATCAGTAACCTTACCCACAAAATACCTATCAATAAGATTGCCCAGTGCGCCACCAAGAATAAAGCCAAGAGATATATTGTAAAATGCAGAATTGATACTGAGAACTATCTTTAAAATTACTATCATAAAAATAGCAACAATTGATACAATAGCAAGAATCTTCACATGACCCTGGAACATGCCAAAAGCTGCACCTGTATTGCTGACGTGTGTTATATAAAAAAAATTTTTTATTATTTCTATTGACCTATTAACCGGTAGCTTCTGGATAACCATATATTTTGTTACCTGGTCAATCACCATTATACAAATACCGGTTAATATAAAATACAAATTCATTAAAATATTTCTTGTTGCTCTCTTATCCATCCTGGCTTATACTCCCAACAACTCTTATGCCGATTCTTAAATCTTTGCCATTTACGCTCACCTTTTTAACGAACATATCTTTTTTAAAATCAGAACCAATTGACTTACTCAGAGTTTCTTTCATTATATAACCCCTGAATTTTTCTAATACACTATCATTAACACCTGTTTCCAGAGCAAGTTCTATTGTATTTTCTATCTGAAAACCCGCTTCTTTCCTTAGATTCTGTATCTGGTGCACCAGCTCTCTGCAAAATCCTTCTTCCATTAAATCCTCTGATATAACGGTAGGAAGACCTACAATAAATTCTCCATCGCTCTCTACCCCGATGCCTTCTTTATTTTTTACTTCAACTATTACTTCCTCGGGCAACAGCTCTATCTGTTCGCCATCAACAATCAGGTTCACATTTTTATTATTCTTAACTTTAAGAGCAATTCGCATCTGATTCCCGGAAAAAAGCGCCTCCTTTATTAAAGGAACCTTACTGCCATATTTCCTGCCGAGCAATGAAAGGTTTGGTTTTATATCATATAAAATTAGCTCACTTATATCTTCAGTAAAACCAATTTCTTTCACATTAAGTTCACTGATAATAATATCTTTAAAATAATTAATAGCTTCTTTTTTCCTGCCGTCTCTTTCAAAGTACACCAGCACTTCCTTAATCGGCTGCCTTACTTTAATATTAACTTTATTCCTTATTGCTCTACCAAGATTAACAACTCTACGGGCTGTATCCATTTTAAAACTCAGGTCTTCATCTATAAGGCTTTCATTGACTTCAGGATAACTTTCCAGATGTACACTCTCTTCACCTTTCCCGAGGCTGCCGGTCAGGTTTTTATAAATTTCCTCACTTATAAATGGTATAAATGGAGCGCATAATATAGAAACGTTTACCAGGCATTCGTAGAGTGTTTTATAAGCACTTATTTTGTCCTTATCTTCCTCACTTTTCCAGAATCTTCTTCTACTCCTTCTCACATACCAGTTAGAAAGAGTATCAACAAAACTCTGAATTTCCCTTCCACTTTCAGTAACATTAAAACTATCCATCAGATTGTTAACCTTTTTTATGGTCCGGTTAAGTTCGGATAATATCCATCGGTCAATTTCAAATCTGTCTTTTACTTCAAGCTCATATTCATAAGGATTAAAATTATCTATATTTGCATAGATTATAAAGAAAGTATATGTATTCCAGAGAGTAAGTATAAATTTCCTTACCACTTCATCAATAGCTTTAACCGAAAAGTTCTTTGGCAACCATGGAGATACTCCTGTAAAGAAATACCATCTTAGCGCATCTGCTCCCTGTTTGTTCAAAATATCCCACGGATTTACGACATTACCCCTGGACTTGGACATCTTCTGTCCCTCTTCATCATTTATAAGTCCGAGACATAATACATTCTTATAACATGATTTTTTAAAAAGCAATGTAGAAATAGCAAGAAGAGTATAAAACCATCCTCTGGTCTGGTCTATAGCTTCGCAAATAAAATCTGCCGGGAAATTCTCCTTAAATAAATCTTCATTTTCAAAAGGATAATGATATTGTGCATAAGGCATTGAACCGGAGTCAAACCAGACATCTATAACTTCAGGAACCCTTCTCATGTCTTTACCGCACACAGGACATTTTATTATAATATCGTCCACAAAAGGCCTGTGGAGGTCCAGGTTCTCAGGAAGGTTAACTGCTTTCTCTTTTAACTCCGCTATGCTTCCTATGCAAACGGTATGACCATTTTCATCCATCCATACAGGAAGAGGAGTGCCCCAGTACCTCTCTCTGGTAAGAGCCCAATCAATATTATTTTCAAGCCACTTCCCGAATCTTCCATATTTTATATGCTCGGGATACCAGTTTATTTCTTCGTTGGATTTTATAAGATCTTCTTTTATTGCTGAAGTCTTTATATACCAGCTTTTCTTCGCATAATACATCAGCCTGCTATCACATCTCCAGCAAAAAGGATAGGAGTGTTTTATTTTTTTAACTCCAAAAAGTATTTTCCTTTCTTCCAGGTCCTTTATTATCTCCGGATTTGCTTCTTCTGTGAACAATCCAGCAAACTTTTTAACATTTTTCTTGAATCTTCCTTCTTCATTAACCATCTGTATAATCGGGAGATTATTTTCTCTTCCTGCATTCATATCATCCTCACCAAAAGCAGGTGCAATATGGACAATTCCTGTACCTTCTTCGGTAGAAACAAAATCACCTCCTATTATTTTGAAAGCATTTTCTTTTCCATCCGAATAATCATAAAGAGGCTCATATTTTAAAGAAATAATCTCACTTCCCTTAAAGACAGAATTAATAGTATATTCTGAATTTTCTCCGAGAACTGAGTCTATAAGGCTTTTTACCATTATCAGGTTTTCGCCTTTATAATTAACCTCGGCATAATCAGATTCCCTGTTTACTGCTGCAGCTACATTTGATATTAAAGTCCAGGGAGTTGTTGTCCAGACAAGAAAATATGTATTCTCTTTTCCGGAACAGGGAAATTTTACCGTTATAGAAAAATCTTCCACTTCTTTATAACCCAGTGCTATCTCATGAGAGGAAAGCGCTGTCCCACATCTCGGGCAATAAGGAACAATCTTGTAATCCTGATACAATAAACCGCTTTCCCATATTTTCTTTAATATCCACCATATGGTTTCAATATAATCATTTTTAAAAGTTAGATAAGCATTATCCATATCCAGCCAGAAACCTATACGCTCGGTTAGCTTTTGCCATTCCCCTTCGTATTTCATTACACTCTGCCTGCACAGGCTATTGAATTTTTCAATACCAATTTCTTCTATTTCTTTTTTTGAATTAATTTTCAGCTCTTTCTCAACCTCAATTTCCACAGGCAGCCCATGAGTATCCCAGCCTGCTTTTCTTGCCACATAAAACCCCTTCATAGTTTTATATCTTGGAAAAATATCCTTATAAACACGTGAAAGAACATGATGCACGCCGGGCAATCCATTTGCAGTAGGAGGTCCTTCATAAAAAACAAACCTTTCCTTCCCCTCGGTTTTTTTCAGGGTCTTTTCAAAAATATTATTTTTTTTCCAGAAATTTAAAACTCTTTCTTCCAGCTTTACCAGATCAACATTACTATTAACTTTCTCAAACATGCTTTTTATCCTTGTTCTATCCTCATATCATAATTATTGAATTTATAAATCAAACCCTTAAAACTGTTTAATAGATTTTATATAATTAGTCTAATTTTGTGAAGTAGAAATATCGCTGGTTTCAATAAGTTCCCTGAGGATTTTAGCAGATTTTATAGCCTTCGCTTTATAATGGTTATTAAAATATATGTAAGTTCTCTTCGTTTTTTCCATAACCTTCTTTATTCTGGGCATCCATTCAGTCAGTTCCTCTCTCGTATAAAGATAATCATATCTCTGATAAGAATATTTTGGATTCCACCAGTTCATTCCATTTCTCCCATGAAATCTTATATATCCTGTTTCACTGGTCACAATATTAGTAGGTGGCAGCAATCCTTTGAGACCTGGTTCATCCACATTACAAAAACCTATATTTAGATTTTTCAAATGTTCGATTGTCTCTTCTTTTAACCAGCTGTTATTTCTGAATTCCACACTTAGCTCCAGGTCCTGGAATCTTTCCCTTATCAGAGTTAAATAATCAAAATTCCTCCTGCTAAATCCAAAAGCCCAGGGAAATTGAAAAAGTATCGAGCCCATCAGGCCTTTATCAATAAATGGCTGGAGCGAAATAATAAACTGTTCAATCTCTTCAATTTTAAAATCCCTGGAATGTGTGACATTGCTGTGGGCTTTTACAGAAAAAACAAAATCCTCTCCTACTTTTTCTGACATCCTTTTAAAGATATGAGGATATGGAAGAGTATAGTAAGTAAAATTTATTTCTACTGTATTAAAAAAACTGCTGTAATATTTTAACTGTTCTTTTTTATCAAGTTCCGGTGGATAGAAATTTACATTCCAATCATCATAGCTATAACCGGAGGTTCCTATAAAAAACTTTCCCATCAACTCACAAGAACTGAGAGATCTCATTTAATATTCTATCTTTAGGCATAGCACCTACAAGCATTTTGACCGGTCCGCCACCTTTGAATAACATCAAAGCCGGAATGCTGCTTATACTATACCTGGATGCGATATATCCATTCTCATCTATGTTAAGCCTTCCAACTTTTAATAAACCCTTCTTTTCTTCGGCTATCTTTTCAAGACCCGGCTCCAATAACCTGCACGGCCCGCACCATACAGCCCAGAAATCAACAAGCACAGGGACCGATGAATTAATTACTTCGTTGATAAAATTTGATTCATCAAACTCATGAAGAAACCCGGACAATACTACTTTACCTTTCGATATAACTATTCTTTTAAATAATATATACTTTCAAATAAATGGCTCAGAATTATAAATATTCTATCATCTCAATTTTTTCTACATTTATAAAAACAATCTCTCTTTTAGCTCCGTTTTCATCTATAATTCTTCCAGAGTTATCTATATAAAATACTTCTGCATCAGCTACCGGTATAAACTTATTTTTCTGAGATGTTATATAGTCGCTCAATCTTCCATCAACCAGAGTATAGACCGTACCATTAATTATGCTCGATTCAGTCTTAATCTTTACTCTGACTTTTTGTTTTTCAATTCTCATTTGCATGACATTATAGAAAACCAATTATAATTCTGAAAAGATATTACCAGAGGTATTTTTTTTAGTCAAATAAATTATCCATTTATTTAGTAATAAAACAACTTAAATATAATAATCATAGAATAACAGCATTTTTAAAAAAAATTTTTTTAATTTGTATCAAAATTATATTGTATTAATCTAATAATATACTATAATATATTATAATATATCATAATATCACATATAAAAACTTTTAATTACACCGGGAGGAAAAATGTATAAATGCCTGGATTGTGGTAACACCTATAAATTTGTCGGAACAGTAAAAGAAGAAGGTAATGCAATAATATATCAGGATGCTGATAATAAAAAAGAGAAGGATTCAATTACATGGGCTTATGTAATCTCAGATAAAAGCTGGAAGAGTTCCCACAATATATTAAGATGTTATTACTGTAATTCAACCAATATAGTAAAGTACTGAATATTTTTTCAAACATAATTTAGCTATTGCTAAAAATCAGAAATGAGATTTTTTACTCTAATGCTTCTCGAACAAGATGACTGGCCCTGAACAATGATTCAAAGGTGCCGGCATCGCTCCACCAGCCCTTAAGGATTGAGTATGTCATGGTACCATTCTTTATATACTCATTATTAACATCTGTTATCTCAAGCTCTCCTCTATTTGAAGGCTTAAGGTTTCTGATTATTTCAAATACATTACTGTCATACATATAAAGACCTGTAACAGCATAATTACTTTTCGGCTTCTCTGGTTTCTCTTCGATATTTATAACCCTGTCCTTATCGATTTCAGCAACCCCGAACCTTTCAGGGTCATTAACCTCTTTCAGGAATATCCTTGCCCCCTCCTTTTGCTCATCAAATTCCCTAACAGCAGTTGTTATATCATCCTTAATTATATTATCCCCCAGCACAACTATTACTTTGTCGTAATCTACAAAATTCTCGGCAAGCTTAAGTGCATCAGCTATACCTCCCTCTCCTTCCTGATAAGTATAACTTATATCCTTGAGCCCAAATTCCTGACCGTTGCCAAGAAGCCTTAGAAAATCACCGGCATGGCTTCCTCCAGTGACTATCATTATATCTTTAATCCCCGCATTCACCAGAGTTCCAAGCGGATAATAAATCATTGGCTTATTATATACCGGAAGCAAGTGTTTATTTGTAACTTTGGTACACGGCATAAGGCGTGTCCCCAGTCCGCCTGCAAGTATAACTCCTTTCATAATTTAAATATTCACTCTCCTCTATACAAATTTATTAATTAAATAAAAAACTAACACCGCAAATGCCAGGCAGATACAGTATATCGCAAAATAATTTAAATTTCTTTTTCCTGCTAAATATACAATAAACTTTACCGAAAATAACCCGGCAATATAGGATGAAATAAAACCTGCGGCCAGGTTATAAATAATATCTGGTCCACCTTCAAAAATAATTGCTGATGATTTTGACACCTCAAAAACGAAAGAACCAAAAATAATTGGGACCGAAAGCAAAAATGAAAATTTTACCGCCTCGCTCCTTTTTACACCAAAAAAACGCGCAAAAGATATAGTAGCGCCCGATCTTGAAATTCCAGGTAAGATAGCCAGAGCCTGACCTATTCCCGTTACAATAGCTATAGGAAAATTATACCTTACCTTTCCGGTACCATTTTTTTCAATATTAATTTTACCGGTATTGCTCTCTTCTTGATTTTCTTTTTTACTATCCAGTATGCCCTCTCCAATCACCGGGTCATCAGACTCTGAAATCACAGATTCGATCTTACTGCCTCTTAACTCACCAAGCCAGAGAAATAACGCCGTAATAACTAACATCCCTGCTGCAATTAACGGTTTTGTAAATATTTTTTCAATATAATCATCAAGTAAAAATCCCACCAGTGCAGCCGGGATGCTTGCGACTATCAATAACATCCCAAGCCTGAAATTACCTGAATTTCTTTTACTTCTAACAAAAATACCCTGAATAACAGCCTTTATTATTTCATATATTTCCCTGTAAAAAACTGTGACTACAGCAAGCAGTGTTGCGAAATGGACAGTTACTGTAAAATATAACGGAACATAATTCCAGTTAAAAAAATAAGGCAAAATAACGAGATGTCCTGAACTGCTTATAGGAAAGAATTCCGTAGCTCCCTGAATTAAACCTAAAATAATTGACTGTACTATATCCAACTTGTATAATGATTAAAAAATTTTTGATAATTAATAAACAACCTTAAAAATATAGCATAAAATAATTAAAAATAAAAAAGCTTAGATGGATTTTTCAAATTTTCTAGAGTTTATATCTCCAAGAATAGCCACTCTTTTAACAGCAATGACTCCAATCGGGGAATTGCGTGCATCAATTCCCATTGCTCTTTCAACATATAATATGAATATTCTCGAAACTTTTATAATATCAGTAACAGGTAACATGATACCGGTAATAGCAATTCTATGGATTTTAGAGCCTGTATCAAAATTTTTAATGAGCAGATTCAAAATAGCAGATAGATTTTTTACATGGCTCTTTAATCACACCAGAAGGCGCCACTCGAAAAGATTTGAAAGATATCAGGGCTTTGCACTTATAACATTCGTTGGACTACCCCTTCCTGTAACAGGTGGCTGGACAGGGGCTTTAATAGCTTTTGTTTTTGGTATAACCCCAAAAAGAGCGCTTCTCCATATATTTATCGGGGTACTTATCGCAGGAATTATAGTAACCATAATCTGCCAGACCGTGGGTTACGTAAGGTTCATAATCGCAGGTTAAATAAATTTAAAACCCTATTTTACTTACCACTTATAGCTATATTATCCACTAAAAGTGAAGGGCTTCCTATATAACCACCCGAAGGTGTAAATTTTATATCACTTCCTATCTCTTTTATGCTTTTACAGAAACTCAGGATATCCGTAGCTATTGTCACTTCCTTAACCGGATGGGAAGGTTTACCGTTATTTATCCATAAACCTTTAGCCCCTACGCTAATCTGGCCCGAGATAGGATTTACCCCTGCATGCAATCCAATTATATCTATCACATAAAAACCATTTCCCATATCTTTAAGTAGTTTACCGAAACTGTTCCTGGACGGCTCTATATAAAAATTCGAAATACCCACTTCCGGTGTTGAGCGATATGAAGCTCTTGCCGCATTACCTGTCGAAAAAGTATTATCCTTCCTTGCAGTAAAAGTATTATAAAGATAAGTTTTAAGATAACCTTTTTCAAACACACCGGTCTTTCCTTTTATGACCCCTTCCCCATCAAAGGGCATAGAAGAAAGCCCTTCCGGTAGAGTTCCGTCGTCAAATATATTTACATCAATAGAAAATATTTTTTCCCCAATCTTATCTCTAAATACAGATTTCTTTTTCTGGACTGAATCCGCCTTGACACTATCAGCTATTATTCCCATGAACTGATTTGAAACAACAGGGTCCATAAGAACATTTACCACCCCTGATTTAATTTTTTCCGCTCCAAGTATTGAAACAGACCTTTCTGCTGCTTTCTCCGCGACTTCATTTAGATTAATCTCAGAAGGTGAGCGACCGCATCCGAAATAATCTCCGGTAGAAGTATCCTCGCCTTCCTTTGATATTGCATTTACATAAATCATGGAGCCAGTTGATTTATACTTATCACAAAAACCGGATGAATTTAGAACTACTGTTTCGTAGATACTATCATAATAAGTAACACTTTCTATATCGACAACTCTTTTATCTTTACTTCCTGTCAGTTTCTCGAGCTTTTTTGCAAGAGCAATCTTATCCTCTATGCTATATTCAAGCAAACTTTCCCTGAACAATAAGTCGTCGCTTATAAGCTTTTCTTTAATTGCGGTTTCTTCTGCTGATGGTAGAAAATTATATTCCTCTTTCGCTGTAACTCTGCTATTATAAACCGCTCTCTCGATACAATCCTCTATGCTGTCTTCTTCAAGTACAGTGGTATACGCATATCCTATTGATTTATCATTAAAAATTCTTATGCCTATTCCTATCGAATCCGAGAATGTTAATTTTTCCACCTTCTCTTTAAAAATCTCTATTTCATTTTCGACAGAGCTTGCTGTAAAAATTTCAAATTCGTCAACTTTGTGCTTATTTATTCTGGCAGCAGCGTCCTTACATATACTTAAAAGCTTCTCCCCTCTTATCTTATATTTATTATTATTCATCCTGACTTTTCGTACCCCCGACAGTAATCCTGCTAACTTTTATTGTTGGCTGACCTACCTCATTCGAAACAGTCTGACCATTTTTCCCGCAAAAACCCGGAGCAAAATCCAGATCATTCCCAACTGCTTCTATTTTCTTTAAAATATCAAGACCATTGCCAATTAAAATTGCGTTCTTTATAGGAAGCCCTATCTTACCTCCTTCTATCAAATAGCCCTCGCTTATCCCAAATACAAAATCACCTGTTGCAGGGTCCACCTGGCCTCCCGCGAATTCCTTTGCGTAAATTCCCTTATTTACGGATTTTAAAATTGATTTCGGGTCTTCATTTCCATTATCTATATAAGTGTTGGTCATTCTTGGAATAGGTATATCCCTGAATGACTGCCTTCTGCCATTCCCTGTTTGCTTTACTCCCATCTTTCTGGAAGTCTTGAGGTCATTAATGTAATTCTTAAGAATTCCATCTTTTATAAGCACCGTCTTATGTGATGGGAACCCCTCCCCATCAAATTTATAGGAACCCCACCTGTATTTAATAGTAGAGTCATCAGCTGCGTTTACAGCTTCACTTGCTATCTTTTTCCCTATTTTTCTACTAAACACTGAGGCATCTTTTAAGATAGCATCTGCTTCCAGGCCGTGCCCGCATGCCTCATGAAAAATAACCCCTCCAAAAGCCGGTCCAATTACCACAGGAAGTTCCCCTGTAGGTGCGTTTACCGCATCAAGCATATTAATAGCAATTTCAGAAGCTTCTCCGGCAAGTTCGGCCGGTTCTTTAAAATCAAATACCTCATAACCCATCGTTCGAGCAAGTGATTTATATCCTGTTGCTGTATTATTTCTTTTTTTAGCTACAACATTTATAGAAAGCAACGTCTTCACTATTTTATCTGACGAAAAAGCTCCGTAAGAATTTGCAATTAATATTTCTTCTTCAACATCAGAAAGAAAAGATGTTACCTGTATCACTGCAGAATTAAAATCTCTTGAAGTTTTATCAACAAGCTTAAGAATATTTTTCTTATTTTCAGCATTAACATCCGAGGGATATTTTTTGATCTCTGCATTATAAGGGCTGGATGTTTCGGTGAGATCCATAACTTTTACTAATGAGCTTCCATTTACTGCAGAGCTTAATACTCTTGCAGTATTTATTATTTTGTCTTCCCTTAGAGAATCTACGTAGGCATAAAAAGTACTATCACCAGACCATAATCTCAGCCCGCATCCAAGCTCATACCCGCTTGTTGAGTTTTCGATTTTACTATCTTCCAGTCTTAAACCATTAAAAGACCTTTTCTGAACAAAAATCTCTGAAAAATCTGCGCCATTTCCCAGTAATATATTTAAAATCTTTTTAATAACCTTATATTCAATCAAGATAATTATTTTCCCTGTCTAGGACAACTCTTTTTCTATTTTCCTGGCTTTAGCTTTACCTTTTTTAATTGCCTTCTTTATTTTATCACCTGCTTCTTTTGCTCCAGTGCCAGCAACTCTTGAGACATCTGCCATTTTCTCATGGCTTTTTTCTAGAAATTCCTCGCCCATGCTCCTTAGCTCTGCAAGTTTGACCTTACTTTTTTCAATATATTCTTTTGTCTTATCTGTGGCTTTACCCAGTTCTTCTCTGCTCTTATTTATTACTTCCTCACTTTTTTCCTTTATTTCCTTCCTCGTTTCTTTCCCGGACTTAGGAGCAAATAAAATACCAAGTATAAAACCTGCTGAAAGGCCTGCCAGAAGTGAAGTTATTACCCCAGAAAAACAATTCCTTACAGATTCGTTATTTTTTTCTTCATTCATTATCTTCCTCCTCATTTTTATTCTCAACATCATTTTTTTCTATTAAGCTACTTATAATTCCTGCCGATGTACTTATTATCTTAATTATAGGACTTGTCACAATGAACCTTGCAAGCCTCACAACTTTTTCCAGCTGCACAACTATCGAGCTTACGCTCTGTGTCAGATCGGCAATTGAACTTACTTCTGTATTCAAATTACTGACAGTATCATTTAGCTTCTCAACTACAGGGATAAGATTTTCATTTAACTTCTCGGCCATAAATCTTATTTTATTTATCAGTCTGAGCAACGGTATTGCAATAATTATACCTATCAAGGCAAAAACCGAAATTAGAATTATTGCAATCAAACCAACTATCTCTAATGATGTCATGTCATCCTCTTCTATTATTTATAAAATAATCATAAGTCATTATATATATTTTGCTCATTTTATTCAAAAAATAAAAAATTTAAATTATAATTGCTTATCAGTAAATAGCTTGAAAATATTTAAAAAGTGAGGGGAAAGAAATGAGACATAAAAATTCTATAATCAAACTGCTTGCAATAATCATTGCATCTATTTTTTTAACTTTTATTTTTATCTCCTGTGCGCCTGTGCCTGCAGAGAAAATAGATGTTGATTCGGATATTACAGAAGAAACAGTTATTCCTGAAGAAGAAATCGAAGAATTGGAAGAAACATTCGAAGCAGTAGATTATGCAAACGCTACAATCGGAGCTGAAATAAAAGGTTACATACCTTCATTTTTATGTACAGATACCGACAATTATATAAAAATCGAAATTAAAAACACTTCCGACTTTACCTGGAGAAAAAGTGGTGAGAACCCTTTAAGAATTGGCTATCACTACATTGGACAGGATGTGGACTATTCTGACTACGACCAGACATCAAGGACTCTTCTCCCTGACAATTTAGAACCCGGTGAAAGTGCTACTGTAGAAGTATTAATAAATGACATAACCAACAAAGGCTTCTACGTAATACAGATTGACCCTGTAATAGAGGGGCAATTCTGGCTTTCCTCAAAAGATGTGCCGATGATTCAAAACAAAGTCTACTTTGGTCCGTGTACGCATTAGTTTATATGTTAAACTAAACTGGCATTGAATAATAAAATTTAGCTACGATAAAGTTTTAAATATATTATATTTTAAACTTTTCCCCTGTTATCTTTTCGTAAGCATCAATATATTTTTCAGACGTCTTTTTTATAACATCAGGTGGCAATTCGGGTGGACTGGATTTTCTGTCCCAATCAGTGTTCAGAAGATAATCTCTTACATATTGTTTATCAAAACTTTTTTGGTCGCGACCTGTCCTGTATTCTTCCAGAGACCAGAACCTTGATGAATCGGGTGTTAAAACTTCATCAGCAAGTATTATGCCGTCATCAGTTGATCCAAACTCAAACTTGGTATCAGCAATTATTATACCCCTTCTCATAGCGTATTCAGAAGCTTTCAGGTAAAGCTCTATACTTTTTTCCTTTAAAAAATTTACAACATCGGCTCCAAATATTTTCTTGGCTTTATTTATAGTAAGGGTCATATCATGGCCGGAAATCTCTTTGGTCGTAGGAGTAAATATAACTTCAGAAAGACGCTCACATTTGGATAAATTTGGCGGGAGCCTGAGTTCTCCAATCATACCTGTTTTTTTATACTCCTCCCAGCCTGAGCCTGTTATATATCCGCGAACGACACACTCGATTGGAAAAATCTTAACCTTTTTTACTATAACCGATCTCTCGCTCAAAAAATTTTTATACTTATTTAAAAACTTCGGAAATTTTTTTATATCTGATTCAATTAAATGATTATCAATGACATCTTTCAGGTAATTAAACCAGAAAATAGATATCTTGTTCAAAATAATACCCTTAAATGGAATTAAAGAAGGCAGAATAAAGTCAAAGGCAGAAATTCTATCAGTAGTTACTATTAATAACCTGCTATCAAATGAAAACATCTCCCTTACCTTGCCGCTCCTCAATTTCTCCAATCCTGCAATCTCTACATCTCCAATTACCTTCATTAATCTTCTCCTTTTGTATATTATCTATGTCAGAATAACATGCCTTAAATTCACAGTCACTAATAATCCATTAATTTACTGCTGCACCTTTTAATGCATGTCCACAGGCACAACTCCTCCTGTCCGGAACTTTTGATATAGCCTTTAAGAGAAGTTCCCTTACTTTCTCATTGTTTTCCTTAAAAACCTTTACTATTTCCCCTATAGTCACAGGTTTTATTTCAGGATAGCCTTCAAGCCCGGCATCATAATCAGTTATAAGAGATATATTTACATAGCACATCTCAAGCTCTCTTGCTAGATACATCTCAGGATACTGCGTCATATTTATAACTTCCCATCCCTGTTCTGAAAACCACCTGCTCTCAGCTTTGGTGCTAAACCTTGGGCCCTGAATAACAACCACTGTACCACGGGGATGGCATTCAATTCCCAGTTCTTTTGCACTTTCTATCACAATTCTCCTTAATTCGGGACAGTACGGTTCACCCATAGCGATATGAATGGTCTTTGGACCGTCATAAAAAGTATCAACTCTACCCCTGGTTCTATCCACAAACTGGTCACAAACTACAAAATGACCTGGCTTAACGTGAGGCTGAAGACTTCCTGAAACACAGGGTCCAAAGATACGTTTCACACCCAATTTTTTCATAGCATAAATGTTGGCCCTATAATTAATCATGTGAGGAGGAATAGTGTGATTTCTACCATGCCGCGGCATGAAAGCCACTCTTCTGCCTTCTATAACTCCTATAACAATAGTATCCGATGGTGAACCGTAAGGAGTATCTATCTTATATTCTTCTGCTTTTTTAAAAAACGAGTAAAATCCAGAACCTCCAAATATGCCAATATCAGCCTTCTTAATACCTGTCATATCTTTCCCTTTCATTTTTTTAAAATTCATTTTTTTTAAAATAAAATTAAATTTAAAAAACCTTTTTAGCTAACAATTCAATTACAGACTTCTCAAGCCTGGCTCCAAACTGGTTTAATATCTCGGCTGCTATTATGCTCCCCATCCTGCCGCATGCCACCAGATCCATTCCTCTTACAAGACCATGAAGAAATCCAGCAGCATAAAGGTCGCCTGCCCCCGTGGTATCAATAACGGTAGTGGTTTTTTGAGCAGGTATCTCCTTTACTTCCCTGCCAGATACTATCACCGAGCCTTTTTCTGACCTTGTAATTACACTTATATTTTTTAGCTCCGTACATCTATAGACTGCATCTTCCAGACTTTTAGTTTTAAATAATGATTTAATTTCTTCTTCGTTTGCAAAAAGTATATTTACGTGATCTTTAATCATCCTTAAAAAATTATCCCTGTGACGTTCAACACAAAAAGAATCAGAAAGGCTGAGCGCGACTTTTCCTCCTGATTCCAGGGCTGTTTTTATCGCCTTACTGAATGCTTCCCTGGCCCCATCGTTATCACAGAGATATCCCTCAAGATAAATAATCTCTGATTGTGAAATTCTTACTTCATCAATATCTTCAAGGCTTAAAAACCCCGATACGCCAAGATAAGTACTCATCGTCCTCTGGGCATCAGGTGTGGTTAGAACAACACAACATGCCGTCGGTATAATGCCTTCAGCTTTTGATGTAGAGTAACTAACTCCAATACTCTCTAAATCCCTTCTAAATAATTCTCCAAGATCGTCATTTCCTACTTTACCTATAAAAGCAACCGGGTTACCAAGCAATGATAGTGCTGCAATGGTGTTTGCCACTGAACCTCCGGATACTTCTTTTACCGCATTTATAGCCAGATATAGTTTTTTAACTTCTAGCTCATCAACGATCCTCATTGACCCTTTCTTAATATTCAGCTCTTTAATAAAATCATCTTCCACCTTAGCCGTTATGTCCACTATGGCGTTGCCAATTCCAAGAACTTTATATTTCTTTTCCTGCATCAGATTTTATATCCTTTTATACTGATTATTTTTTAAAAAAACAGGTATATCAATATCAAAAAGTTTCCCGCTTATAACATTTAATAGAATATTAAAAATTATGTCAATTATTATTAACTTAAAAAAACAGTGACTTTATAAAAGACCCTTTTTTAACTATAATTCTTGTGACAATTTAATAATCTCCTTGAAAATAAATGATAATTTTTTTAATAATAAATTACAAAAATTGAGCTATGGACTTATTTGAACAAGCAAGAATCAGTCAATCAAATAATAACACTTCAGGCATCCCTCTTGCTGATAGAATGAGGCCCGTTTCTCTGGATGAATTCGTGGGTCAGGAACATCTTGTTGGAAAAGGCAAAATTATAAGGGAAATTATTGAAAACGATAGACTGTATTCCATAATATTATGGGGTCCCCCGGGCTCCGGTAAGACTACTCTTGCAAGAATTATTGCAGAAAAAACAAAAAGCAAATTTATATCGTTCTCTGCTGTTACCTCCGGGGTAAAACAGATAAAAGAAATAATGGAAATAGCAGGCTATAACAAAAGAATTCATAATACTAAAACGATATTGTTTGTCGACGAGATTCACCGATTTAACAAATCCCAGCAGGATGCTTTTCTCCCATTTGTTGAAAAAGGAACCATAATTTTAATCGGAGCCACAACAGAAAACCCATCTTTTGAAGTTAATTCCGCGCTCCTTTCCAGAACTAAAACATTCGTTCTTAACAAGCTATCCCCCGAAGATATAAAAATTTTAATAAAAAGAGCGCTAAATGAAAAAGAACGGGGTTTTGGTAAATATAATATTAAGATTGACGATAATACAATCAATTTTATCAGCCATTTTTCAGATGGTGATGCAAGAGTTGCTTATAACATACTTGATATTGCTGTAAGCACTTACTCCAAACAGAATAAGAAAAAAACATTAGAGCTGAATATACAGCTTATTGAAAATATAACACAGAAAAAAGCTCTCCTCTATGATAAAAGCGGTGAAGAACATTTCAATCTTATTTCAGCTCTTCATAAAAGCCTGAGGGACAGCGACCCTGACGCAGCAGTTTACTGGACCGTAAGAATGCTTGAAAGCGGTGAGGACCCTCTTTATATAATAAGAAGAATGGTAAGATTCGCATCCGAAGATATTGGCCTTGCAGACCCCGGAGCCCTACATATAGCAATATCAGCAAAACAAAGTTTTGAATTTATCGGTCCCCCCGAAGGATATCTCTCGATTCTTGAGGCTGCGATTTACCTTGCTCTGGCACCCAAGAGTAATTCAATATACCTCACCTATGAAAATGTTAAATCTGACATTGAAGAATTCGGCTCGCTACCCGTCCCCTACCACATAAGAAATGCTCCTACCAGACTTATGAAAGAAATTGGATATGGCAGAGGATATAAATACACACATAATTATGAAGGTGCGATAGTTAACCAGAATCATCTTCCCGAAAAACTTCTTGCGCTCGCAAGAAAATATTATATGCCGTCAGAAAGAGGTTTTGAAAAAAAGCTTTCTGAAAGACTTGAAAATATCAATAAATTGAAGAATAAACAGAGATAGTTTTAGATATCACTCTTAATAAAACATGTTTATTTACAGGCTAAATATTTTTTATTAGCTCTTCTGCAATTTGAATCGCATTAAGTGCAGCACCTTTTCTTAACTGATCTCCTACTACCCATATGCTGATACCATTTTCAACTGATATATCTTCTCTTACTCTTCCAACAAATACATAGTCACCATTTGAAGAATCAAGAGTTGTGGGATATATGGCATTCTTAAAATCATCTTTTAAAATCAGGCCCTCTCCATTGGCCAGAGCATCTCTTACTATATCAAGCTCTATCTTTCTTTCAGTTTCAATGCACAATGACTCCGAATGAGAAGTAAAAACTGGAACCCTTACTGTTGTTGCTGAAATCATAATACGGTTATCGCTAAAAATCTTTCTGGTTTCATAAACCATCTTCATCTCTTCTTTTGTATAGCCATTTTCAAGAAATACATCGACATGGGGAATGACATTAAAAGCTATCTGCACAGGGAAAACTTCACTATTAATATCTTTTTTACCATCACAGATTATTTCTCTGGATTGATTCTCAAGTTCTGCTATTGCTCTTGCACCCGCTCCAGAAACAGATTGATAAGTGGAAACTACTATCCTCTTTATGGGAGAGATATCATAAATAGGCTTCAGTGCCACCACCATAATTATAGTTGAGCAATTAGGATTGGCTATAATTCCATTATGCTCGATTATTTTATTTTTATTTATTTCTGGAACAATAAGAGGTACATCTTCCTGCATCCTGAACGCACTGCTATTATCTATAACCACGGCACCGCTATCCACGGCATATTTTGCAAATTCCCTTGAAGTCGAGGCACCAGCTGAAAAAAGTGCTATATCTATATTATTAAAAGAATCTTTTTTTAATTCTTTTACATCAAGCTCCTCACCTTTAAACACTACTTTTCTGCCCCTGGACCTATAAGAAGCAAGCGGGACAAGATTTTTAATAGGAAATTTTCTCTCTTCCAGTATTGATAGAAATACTCCTCCCACCGCACCGGTTGCTCCAGCTATTGCTACATTATATTCTTTGCTCTTCATATAAACCCCGAAACTTTTTAATTTTAATCAGCTTATTTTATTAATTTAAAGGCTAAAGCCCTGAATGAATGAAGGATATATTAAAACAATATTATAATAAATACAATAACAATTAAGAGAATAAATAAGGATATTTGCTTTTACCTTTCCAGACTAAAACCACTATGCAGTGCTCTCACTGCGTCTTTAATTCTGCTCCTCTTAACCACACAGGAAATTCTTATAGGAGATGTACTTATCATTTCGATATTTATATCCTTTTCTGCAAGAATCTTAAACATTTTTGCTGCTACGCCCGGGTGGGACTGCATTCCAGCTCCTACGATTGAAATCTTTGCAATATCTGTATCCATTTCTACATTTACATTCTGTATCTTGCCCAGTATCTCTTTCGCAATAGAAATATCCTCGCTTCTTATTGTAAAAGAAATAGCAGCAATGTTTCTCTCGCTAACATTCTGGACAATTAAATCGACATTTATATTTTTCTCTGCTAAGCTTCCAAACAATTCAGCAGCAACCCCCGGTTTATCCTTCAAACCAAAAATAGATACTTTTACTTCCCCTACATCATAGGTTACACCTGTTACCACAGGTCTTTCCATTATCTTATCCTTGCTGAAATCATCCATAACCCACGTCCCTTCAATGTCGTTAAAACTTGACCTAATATGTAATACCACATTATGTTTCCTGGCAAATTCCACAGCTCTCAGATGAATCACTTTTGCTCCTGCAGATGCAAGCTCAAGCATTTCGTCATAGGAAAGAGAGTCCAGTTTAACTGCTTCCCTTACCATATTTGGATCGGCAGAGTAAACACCATCAACATCCGTATAAATTTCACAATACTCTGCCCTCATTGCCGAAGCTAGCGCAACAGCAGTTGTGTCCGAGCCACCCCTTCCAAGAGTTGTAATATTACTACTTAAATTAATGCCCTGGAATCCTGCAACAACCACTATTTTGCCTTCTTTGAATTCTCTTAATATCCTGTCTGTCTTTATATTTAAAATCTTAGCATTGGAATAAAACTCATCTGTTATAATGCCGGCCTGACCCCCGGTAAGAGAAATACAGGCATGCCCTTTCTCCTGAATAGCCATGGTAAGAAGAGCACCTGATATTCGTTCACCTGTTGACACTAACATATCCATCTCACGCCTGGATGGATTGGAAGTTACTTCGCCTGCAAGTGCAATTAATTTGTCGGTGGTATCCCCCATTGCTGAAACGACAACTACGACATTTTTGCCTTCATTGCTGGATTTAATTACCCTGTCCGCGGCATTCATTATTCTCTTGATATCCCCAACAGAAGTACCGCCAAACTTTAAGACTATTATATTTTTTTTGCCCATGTTCTATAAGATACCTGCCATTTTAAAACAGGAAAAAAAGTTTAAAAACTATATTTATTTTTCCTCGGCCATTTTTTTATATTTTTCGTATTTCTCTCTTGCATCTTTTTCTGCCTGGCTAAAGAGATCCTCAGCAATATCCGGGAACGTTCTAACAAGTGATGCATATCTTACTTCACCCATAAGGAATTCCCTGAATGATTCTTTCGGTTCTTTTGAGTCTAGAATGAATGGATTCTCTCCTGTTTTCTTAAGTTCCGGATTATATCTGTATAAATGCCAGTATCCAGAATTTACTGCCTGCTTTTGTCTCAACTGCGCATTTTCCATACCGGCATAAATACCATGTTCGATACAGGGGCAATAAGCTATTATAAGAGATGGACCATTATATTTCTCAGCTTCAAGAAACGCTCTAAGTGTCTGTTTATGACTTGCACCCAATGCGATCTGGGCGACATATACATAGCCATAATTTATTGCCGCAAGCCCCAGGTCTTTTTTCTTAATTTTTCTACCAGAAGCAGCAAATTTAGCAACAGCTCCCATAGGGGTCGATTTTGAAGATTGACCTCCTGTATTTGAATATACTTCGGTATCAAATACAAGCACGTTTATATCCTCTCCTGACGCAAGCACGTGGTCAAGTCCTCCATAACCTATATCATAAGCCCAGCCATCGCCGCCAAATGCCCATACTGACTTTTTGATTAAATAATCTTTGAGCGCCAGTATCCTGTCTTTGAGCTCATTTGCTTCTTTATTCCCAAGATCCTTCTTAAATAACTTTAATATTTTTTCAGTAGATTCTTTATTTGCTTCAACATCATTTTTACCTTTAACCCACTCCGATGCAGCTTCTTTTACTTCGGAATCTACCTTTAATTTAGCCAGCTTATTCATATAAGATTCTATTATGTTTCTCATATACTTTACGGCAAGAAGCATCCCGTAAGCATATTCAGCATTATCCTCAAATAAAGAATTGGCCCATGCCGGTCCCTTACCCTTATCATTAACCGTATAAGGAATTGAAGGAGCAGAACCACCCCATATAGATGAACAACCGGTGGCATTGGCTATAAACATTCTATCACCAAATAACTGGGTAACAAGCTTAGCATAAGTAGTCTCGGCACACCCGGGGCATGCACCAGAAAATTCCAATAAACACTTCCTGAACTGGCTGCCTATAACTGTGTTAATCGTTGCAACATCCTCTTTAACCGGAATCTTCATAGCGAAATCCCAGTAGTTGGTCTTGTGAATCTGTGAATCGATAGGTTTCATAACCAGCGCCTTTTCTTTCGCCGGACAAACTTCGACGCAGCTTCCACAACCTGTGCAATCAAGAGGACTTATTTGGATACTGTAGGCATAGGCCTCCATACCCTTCCCCCTTGCCTTTAAAGTTTCAAAACCTTCGGGTGTATTCTCTAACTCCTTTTCGGTAAGAAGAACGGGCCTTACGGCAGCATGCGGACATACGAGTGCGCACTCGTTACATTGTATACAATTTTCTTTCTTCCATTCGGGAACACTTACTGCGTCGCCTCTCTTCTCGTAAGCCGTCGTTCCATGCGGGAATGTCCCGTCTTCGGCTCCTATGAATGCGCTGACAGGTATACTATCGCCTTCCTGTCTATTCATAACCCTGAGGATATTTTTAACGAAATCAGGTTCCTGTGCTTCTTTCATAACTTTATCTTCTATTGCATCCTTCCAGCTATCTGGAATTTTAACTTTCTTCAGGGATTTTAAGCCCATATCCACAGCCTGATAGTTCATATTTACTATTTTTTCACCTTTTTTCCCATATGTCTTCTTTATAGCTTCCTTCATATATTTTACCGCATCATCAAGAGGTATAACCTTCGAAAGTTTAAAGAAAGCTGCCTGCATGATCATGTTTATTCTGCTTCCCAGCCCGATTTCTGCTGCTATGCTGGTTGCATTGATAATATAAAAATTTATGTTATTCTGGGACAGATATCTCTTTATATTTGCCGGCAGTTTTTCATCAAGCTCGTCTTCGCTCCATTTACAATTTAAGACAAAAGTCCCGTCCTTTTTCAATCCCTTGAGCAGTTCATATTGCCATACATAAGCCTGATTATGACATGCTACAAAATCTGCATCGGTTATAAGATAGGTCGATTTAATTGGGCTTTTTCCGAATCTAAGATGAGAAATTGTAAGCCCTCCGGATTTACGCGAGTCGTAAGCGAAATAACCCTGTGCATATAAATCTGTATTATCGCCAATAATCTTTATTGCATCCTTATTCGCTCCAACGGTACCATCGCCTCCCAGTCCCCAGAATTTACATTTAATAGTACCTTCCGGGGTAGTATCGATTTTTTCTTTTATATCAAGTGATTTATGTGTTACATCATCGGTTATACCTACTGTAAAACCATTTTTCGGGTTTTCCAATTTTAAATTATCGAATACTGCTTTTATCTGACTGGGCGTCGTATCCTTGGACCCAAGGCCGTATCTACCTCCGACTATAGTAGGTCTATTTTCAATATCAAAAAACATAGTTTTAATATCAGTATAAAGAGGCTCGCCTACCGCCCCTGGTTCTTTTGTTCTATCCATTACGGCAATTTTTTTAACTGTTTTAGGCATGGAGTCTAAGAAGAATTCAGCATAGAAAGGCCGATAAAGATGAACCTTGATTGCCCCTACCTTTTCGCCTATTTTATTGAGATAATTCACAGTTTCGTCTATCGTATCTGTAACGGACCCCATTGCCACGATCACGTACTCTGCATCTTTTGCTCCAACATAATTAAATGGCTTATATTCCCTACCCGTCAATTTACTTATTTCTTCCAGGTATTCTTTAACTATACCCGGTACTTTTTCATAAAATTTATTTGATGATTCTCTTGCCTGAAAAAATATATCCGGATTCTGAGCGGTTCCTCTCGTAACCGGATGCTCCGGGCTCAAAGCTCTTGCACGAAATTCCTCCAGTGCTTTTTCATCAAGCAACTTCCTGAAATCTTTATAGTCTATTAATTCTATTTTTTGTATCTCGTGCGAGCTCCTGAAACCATCGAAGAAATGCAAAAATGGCACCCTTGATTTTATCGCGCTTAGGTGTGCTACCCCAGCTAAATCCATGATTTCCTGTATAGAGCCAGAAGCAAGCATACCGAAACCTGTTTGTCTTACAGCCATAACGTCGGAATGGTCACCAAATATCGAAAGTGCATGCGTAGCTACCGCTCTGGCGCTCACGTGAAACACACCCGGCAGGAGTTCTCCCGAGATTTTATACATATTGGGAATCATCAGTAGAAGGCCCTGTGAAGCAGTAAAAGTAGAAGTAAGAGAACCTGCCGCAAGAGAACCATGCACTGCCCCTGATGCGCCAGCTTCAGACTGGAGTTCACTAACGCTTACCACATTTCCAAATATATTCTTTTTCCCATGAGCGGCCCATTCATCAACATACTCACCCATAGGAGAAGATGGTGTAATGGGATAAATAGCAGCTACTTCCGTAAAAGCATATGCTACATATGCTGCAGCCATATTACCATCCATTGTTTTCATAACTTTCATGATTAATCTACTCCTTTATTTTTAAATTAACCCCGAAAATAAGGTTTATTTTAATTTTTTAAAGTATTGCAGTAGAAACTCGCTACTCTACCCAATCGAGAATAAAATAAAATCACTGAATTATAGCATATTTATTTTACTTTTTTAAGGAAATAAGACTTAATATATATAAGATAAAACTACAGTAAGACTAAATCTCTCTTCTGTCAGAAATAGCTCTACCTATCGTCACTTCATCGGCATATTCCAGGTCGCCTCCGACCGGAATACCGCTTGCCAATCTGGTGATTCTCACTGTAAAAGGTTTCAATATTTTTTTTAGATAAGCAGTGGTACTTTCTCCTTCGACAGTCGGGTTTAATGCTATTATAACCTCTTCGACACCATAAGTTTTTATTCTTTCCAGTAAACCGGGTACTTTTATTTCATCAGGTCCTATATTTTCTATCGGAGATAAAAGACCTCCAAGAACGTGATATAATCCCCTGTATTCACCTGTTTTCTCAATAATGTCCACATCACTTGCTTCTTCTACTATACAAATTATTTTTCTATCTCTGGATTCATCCCTGCATATATGGCATATATCCTCTTCACTTAGACCATTGCACTGACTACAGAATTTTACTTTATCCTTCATCTCAATTATACTCTGGGATAATTTTAAAACATCATTACGGGGAAGTTTTAATAAGAAAAAAGCTATCCTCCTCGCAGATTTCGGACCTATCCCGGGGAGTTTTTTAAATTCATTTATTAAATTTTCTAAACTCTTTATATGTAAAGCCATAAAAACTATATAATTTATTTCTAATTCATAATAAATTCAATTAATAATTTTTAACAACACGAAATAAAAGCAATTTAATATTACAAAAAAACAGTTATCGTCATAAAACTATATTTAAAATAACCCCGGTACATTCATACCTCCGGTAAGCCCTGCCATCCTTGACTTCACCTCTTGTTTTGACTGTTTGATAGCATCATTCATTGCAACCATTATTACATCCTCAATCATTTCAATATCGCTCAGGTCTATCATTCCTCTTTCAATTTTTACTTCAACAACTTCCTGTTCGCCATTTACTTTTACCTTTACAACGCCTCCTCCGGCCGAGGCTTCGAACTCCATCTTTTTAAGCTCTTCCTGTATCTCTAACAATTTTTTCTGCATAATTTTTGCCTGTTTCATCATATTTCCGTAGTTAAAGCTCAATTTCTACTCCTTTATATTAAATTTTTTCTCAAAGTAACTGATTATATCTTCCTTACTTTTACTTTCATCTTCCTGACCGTAAACATTCTCATCTTCATTATTCCCGGGTTCCACTTTATCTTTAAACTTCTCGCCTGATTTACCATTCTTTTTTGCTTCTGTATATTTATCAGCTGTGCCGGCACCGGTACTATCTTCAGGCTTATCTTTACCCTCTTTACCTTCTCCTTCTGCGATCTCAAACTTAACTTTATACCCCCTGCCTGTAACTTCTTTAATTACACCGGATATTAAGTCAGCATTACCCCTTTTATTTAAATGATCCTTATGCCATTTTTTGTTAGCCTCCAGCCTGAAGTATAGTACATCACCTTCAAGCCTCTCTGGCTTTGATTCTATAAACATTGCATGGACAGAAATTTTTTTCTTCTTTAAAAGTCTGGAAATTTCATCTAAATTACTGCATGCCAGAACAAAATCATCACTTTTCTCATTATTCTTTTTTACATCAGTGCTATCCTTTGCATCTACTTCTTTATCCTGTTTAACTTCTTTCCCGGTATCAGCTTTATACTTCCTATTAACTTCTACCTCACCAACTATTTTATTAATTTCATCAGTATTAATAATATCAAAATCATCCTCTTCGCTTTCATAATTATTACCTTTAACTTCTTTATTATCTTCACGGGTACCTGCAATATTTTCCTTTTCTAAATTTATCTTATCAATCTCTGTCTTTAGAGATTCTATTTTAGCTTTCATTTTTATTGTTTCTTTATCTATTTCTTCTCTCCCCAGGGCAGTAAAATTAATTGCTCTGATAACTGCTGTCTTAAAAAATACCCTTGAATTCTCGCCCCATTTAATTTGCTTTAGCAAATCTGTAAAAATTTCCATATAAAATTCTATTTCCTTTTTATCGAGTTTTCCGGACTGACTCAAATACTCTTCTTTATAATCCTCGCTTATATTTACTAATTCAAAAGGATTCTCATAGTTCTTGATAACATATAAATCATAGAGATAATCCAGAAATTCCGATACAAATACTTTAAGATTATGGCTATTTTCTATAATTTTTCTTGTCAGTACCAGACCTTCGGTCACATTTTTACTGATTAAAACATTGGTAAATTTAAATAAAAGATCCAGATCCGTAATCCCGAGGAGTGATACAACATCCTTAACCTCTATTTTATTCTCACCAAATGACGCTAACTGCTCCAGTATTCCATCTGCATCCCTGAGGCTACCATCAGCGTATTTTGAAATCAGGTCTAAAGCTGATTCACTTATGGATATTTTTTCCCTGCCGGCAATATTTTTCAATCTTTCTTTTATTTTATCCATTCTAATGGGTAAGAAATCAAATCTCTGGCATCTTGATAATATCGTCGGAATTACTTTATTCGGCTCAGTAGTAGCCATTATAAAAACTACATGTTCGGGCGGTTCTTCCAGAACCTTAAGCAGGGCATTAAAAGCCTCTGTAGTAAGCATATGAACCTCATCAATAATGTAGACCTTCTTCCTCAGCACACTTGGCAGGTACTTAACTTTTTCTCTTAGCTCCCTTATTTCATTTATGCCTCTATTTGATGCAGCATCTATCTCCACTACATCTACACTTGTTCCATTTGATATACTTACACAGTTGTCACATTTATTACATGGTTCGGGAGTGACGCCTTTTGCACAGTTTAAAGCTTTTGCCAGTATCCTGGCAGTCGAAGTTTTACCCGTACCCCTTGGACCACAGAATATATAACTATGTGATAACCGGTTATTTGAGATAGAGTTCTTTAAAGTCCTGATATTATATTCCTGCCCTACTATCTCATCAAAACTCTGGGGTCTCCATTTCCTGTAAAATGAAATATAATTCATAACAATATTCTATTTTATATTAATTATAAATGACCGTGCCCCGGATTTCGTTTTATAATAACAAGTGCTTGCCATATAGTTAGCTCCAGTCAGGCTTTCTTATGGCACCCGGAGAATGTTACTTACCGCTGCTTCCTCTCGAACCTGACGGGGTTTGTAACCCTCCGCCGCATAAGACCCGGCTTTCAACACCACTTTTATAGCAGCTAAACCTCACTACAATAAACCTCATATCCGGTAATCAGTCTCACTATAGCGGATTGTGAGTTACAGGGCACCGCTGGCTCCCCACCTAGCACGGCCATAATGATTATATAAAATTAATAAAAAAAATTAAACCGGCTATACCGGGGCTTCTAAAATAATCTCTATATCTTACTTTATAATATCAAAAATATTTTTTTGAATTTTTGAAATGCGGGTAATTTCAACAAAACGATATGTTATCTGTCATTTTGCAATTTCCAGTATTTTAAGTATATCTTCTTCTCTTAATTTAACAAAATTTCCTACCGGACCGTATCTGACACATTTTCCTGCCATTTCTTCAAAACGACCATACGGGATATTTGCTTCTTTTAAAGTAACAGGCATTCCAATTTTCCTGGAGAATTCAGTTAATCTTTCTATGCCTGCGAGAGCTGTTTTTTCAGGATTATAAAAATCTTGCTCCTCGCCCCATACCCTCACCGCAAACTGAGCAAACCTATTTATATCATTCTTATATACATATTTCATCCACGCCGGTATTATGACTGCCAGCCCTGCACCATGAGCAATATCATAAATCGCGCTTATTTCATGCTCTATTCTATGGGAAGCCCAGTCTCCAACCCTTCCTGTACTGAGAAAATTATTATGAGCAATTGAGCCGGCCCACATAATATCAGCCCTGGCTGCATAATTATCAGGCTCTTTTAACACTGCAGGAGTGTTATTTATAATTGTCTTAAGTACTGCTTCGCACATTCTATCAGTAAGCTCTAAGTCTTTTACATTCGTAAAATATCTTTCCATTATATGTGCCATCATATCAGTTGCACCACATGCACTCTGGTAAGGAGGGAGAGTGAAGGTAATCTCGGGATTTAAAATAGCAAATTCAGGTCTGGACAATTCACTGTCGAAACCTTTCTTGTACCAACCGTCTTCATTAGTAATAACTGCACTAATGCTCGATTCACTCCCTGCAGCAGGAATGGTAAGAACCACGCCAACAGGAATTTTTTTCTTTAATTCGGCTTTTCCTACAAAAAAGTCCCATACATCTCCTTCGTAATATACACCTGCAGCTATTGTTTTGGCAGTATCAATTACACTCCCGCCTCCAACAGCAACAATTATATCCACATTTTCCTTCCTGCATAAATCAATGCCTTTTTTAGCCAGTGATAGTCTCGGATTCGGTTGCACCCCGCCAAATTCGATAATATCAAGCCCTGCATCTCTTAAGGATTTTAAAACCCTGTCATACAGTCCATACTTCTTAATGCTTCCGCCACCATAAATTAACAGTGCCCTGTTTCCATACCTGTCCGCTTCCGCTCCGACCTGATTTTCTGTATCCTTTCCAAAAATTATTTTTGTGGCGTTTTTAAATGTAAAGTTGTTCATCTTCCCTCACCATTTTTAAATAATGTAATATTATTTATTTAAACCATGAAATAAAACACAAGTATATCAGCCTGGTGAACTTATACAAAAAGTTATTTAAAAACCATCGACTCCAAAATACCATGATATACGGACTCTCCCATATCAAAATAATCCTGCATTACTGTACCGAATAAAATATAGAGCCTGTCATTAACCTCAGAGAATGCAACCGCTAAAGCCCATTCAGTATTGTCAGGGTCATTAAATAAATATATAAAGTCATTATACATTACATCATTTTCAGTTACTGATTCATTTTCCTGTACATCAACTAACTTCCAATTATTATCTTCTGCAATCCCGGAACTTATCTCATCTGCAAAATCCCCGTATTTATCATATGTGGGATAATCACCAACAGGACTCGCAAGGAAAACAAAAGCGACCGGTAAATCATCAGACTGCGCACTCAGATTCACTTCAAGGCTGTCATCAATATCTGATTCTTTAAATGTCCAGTTATCCGGTAATGCAAATGATACGCCATATTTGTCACTGGTATACATAATCCCCATAGTAAAAATGTCTTTCCGTCCCTCTGCTGCCCGCGCATCACTAACCTCAAAATTATATGTATTATACATATTATCATTTAGATATATCTCTACTTCATAGGTATCAGCCGGTAAATCTCTATTTTCCCCCTCAAATGTAAAGGTAACCCACACTGGTTGGAACAAATCAATATTTATGTCATTTACTGTTTCCACCATTAAATCTCCATTGCTGTTATGCCATTTTGCTTTTAAGCTATTTCCTGAAATATGATAATTAATCTTAACACATGTATATATAATTTCTGTGGAATAAAATTGTCTGGTTTCATTTACAGGGGCATAATTTTCATCAACCTGATTTGCGAGAATTACCTCTGAAATCATTACCCGGGGTTCCTTAACTATGAAGTCTGCAGTACTTTTTAATTCACCATTATGATAAAACTCAACCTCATAATTTCCAGGCGGTATGACTTTTATTTCATCAGTCGTCTCAATAAAAGACATGGCGTATCCCTCAAAATAATCACTACTACCTTCTGAATATTTTAAGGTTTCATCCAGAACATTTTCCCCGGTATCAAGATATGTCCACTTAAAGCGATAATTATCTCCACCCTTCACACCGTAATAATCTATAGTTACATATATCTTTTTTGTTTCAATATCAAATTCATCTGTTTGAATTACAGGCTCAAATGATTCCTGGTTTATTTCCCCGCAAACTGTTAAATTTCCGAATGAAAGCTTCGTCGCGCAGGAGTTGCTGGAAAAAAACAGACCAGAAACAATAACTGTTGATAATAATATCATTATATATCCCTTAAAATTTACTTTTCTCATAATTCACTCACCAACTTTTCTTTCATTCTTATAATGCAAATTTATTATTAAAAAATATTTATAATTCTATTATATAAATATTAATATTTATGTCAACGTAATAATATAACTTTATTTAATATCAAGACAACTTGTATCATTTCTATTTGCAGTTTAAGGTCGTTCGCCTTTTTTATTTAGAACAGTAAAAAATACTATTTTATTTTTTTTAAAAAAAAGGAAAACAAGAACATCTTTTAAACTTGTAAAATTTAGATTTCATAAGTTTTATGGCGGAGAGAGTGGGATTCGAACCCACGGTACCGCTTTTCAGCAGCACACTCGATTTCGAGTCGAGCGCTTTCGACCATCTCAGCCATCTCTCCAAATCATAATTATACAATAAAATATATATATATTTGATTACATATTTACATGCCCCTGCCAAATTAATAATAATGTTTTATATATAATAATTTATTCATAAATAAATAAATAATAAAAAAATTATTTTTATTATTGATTTTTATATATATATTTAATACAATGTATAAACTATTAATAAAAAAAGTTTATAACTATAATTATTTTTTTTAAAAAATTTTATGTCAAATATAATATTTATACTTATATCTATATCTATATTACTACTTATATATACTTTAGTAGTAGAAACATTAAACCTTGCTAAAAATACTTTTGGCAAAAATAAAATACCTTTTACACTTATTTCATTTAATATCCTGCTGCTCTCTGCCGGCAATATCATACTCTTAACTGCAAATAATACATCACTACTTGCTCTGTGCTCCAAAGTACTTGCTTCCTCAGTAGTTATTATGCCCGCTATTATTTTTCACTTCTCTGTTCAATTTACAAATGATAGCATTAAAGATATATATAAGATTTTTATAAGAGTATTTTATTCAATATCAATAATCTTAAGTGCATCACTAATAATTTTTAATATGGTCGGTGTACAGAGTACTTCTTACGGATATGTTATCAGCATTCCATCACTATCATATATACAATTATTTTTTATCACACCAGTAAATCTAGTAACAATATTCATAATAATTAAAAAGATATATCACAATCTTAAAGAAAGTAAATCCGTAATAGCTATGTATCTACTTCTTGTGGGTTTCACACTAAATTTTGGTGGACAGATAGCTTTAAATCACCTATTAAATAATGGGGTAACACAGTCTTTATTGATAAATAGAGCACCGGACTTTCTTTTATATATATTCATATCTCTGGGTATGCTGATAAATAACCATAAAACATGGAGCGTAACAGAAGAAAGAATATTCAGAAGCATGGAAGATGCTGTACTGGCTGTTGATAATACGGGTTATATGGTGAAGATAAATAAGGCTGGTTACAATATCCTTCAATTCAATGAGGGGGCAGACAGTAAAGATAAAATTAACCTAAAATATATTTTAGATAAAATATCTTCTTTTATGATAAATAGCAGGCAGAGAAAAAAATTTATAGAATCATTAAAAAATACAAAATCTACCACTTATAAGGAAGATGTCGAATTCAACATAGATGGAAAGAGAGAATATTATAATATAAAAATCACTCCAATTTTTGACAATTTTAAAAGAGTTCTGGGAAAGCTTTTAATTCTAACCAATATAACAGAGATAAAAGAAAAAGAGAACCAGCTATATTTTCAGTCATATCATGATAAACTTACCGGTATTTACAACAGGCTATATTTTGAAGAGGAACTGAATAGATTAAACACCAGGAGACAATTCCCCCTCTCCATTATAATAGGCGATGTGAATGGACTGAAACTCATAAATGATGCATACGGACATGATAAAGGTGACGAAGTCCTTAAGAGTATAGCAAAATTGCTTAAAAAGAACCTCAGGCATGAAGATGTTCTAAGTCGATGGGGCGGAGACGAATTTGCTATTATACTTCCAAAAACTGATAAATCAGATGTTATAAAAATTATTGACAGGGTTAAAGATAGTTTTATAGAGCATAGCACATCAAGCATACCACTGAATATCTCAATGGGATTTGCGGTAAAAAAGAATACCAGGAAAAAAATTAATGATATGATAAAAAACGCAGAAGATATTATGAATGAATACAAGCTACTTGAGAATGAGAGTGCCCGTAGTTCTATTATATTATCATTGAAAAAAGCTCTTGAAGAAAGAGATTATGAAACCGAAGAACACGCCATGAGAATGGCTAATTTAAGCTTACTCCTGGGTAAAAAGCTTAACTTCAATTATAACGAACTAAATGAATTAAGATTACTTGCAATACTTCATGACATAGGCAAAATTTCAATATCAGACAATATTATTTTAAAACCGGATAAACTAACACCGGAAGAGTGGGAAATTATAAAGAAGCACCCCGAAGTTGGTTACCGGCTTGCAAAATCATCCCGAGACCTTGAGCAAATTGCTATAGGTATCCTGCATCACCACGAAAGATGGGATGGTAAAGGTTATCCTGAAGGCATAAAAGGCAAGAAGATACCTGTAATCTCAAGAATTGTATCTATCGCAGATGCCTTTGACGCGATGACCAATGACAGACCATACAGGAAAGCTCTATCAAGAGAAGAGGCCATAGAAGAAATAAAAAGAGAAGCAGGCTCACAATTCGACCCTGTGCTGGCAAAAATGTTTATAGAGATTCTAAGCAGTGATAATAAATACGAAGTTAAAGCATAAACTTTTTATTTATTTTATCAACTAAATTTACTTCCATATCTTTTTAATCGTAATTCAATATCAGTTAGTTAACGAACATACACCTCATTCTGCAAAAGACCCAAAAAAAATCGGATTGGCGGAGAGAGAGGGATTCGAACCCTCGAAGCAGCTAATGCCACTTACACGCTTTCCAAGCGTGCGCTTTAAACCGCTCAGCCATCTCTCCTACAGTAAAGTATTATAGCATAACACTCCGTTAGGACATTATTAAAAAAGGACATAAGTAAAAATTATTCTGATTATTACTTTATACTGTAATGTTTTCCTCTTTAAAAAAATTACAGTCATAAATCGTATAAGAACTAAAATAATAAGGCAATCCACTGAGACCCGAATAAGTATGAATCCATTAAAACTTCTGGTGTTTAATTTTCATACGCTTATTAATAATTTTTACTTCCTTTATTAGTAATATAACAGTTATCAGGAAGCAAAAGAAATCAGTTACCGGCCATGAAGCCCATACTCCTGTAAGTCCAAAAAATAAAGGCAGAATAAAAATAGAGGGTATGAAGACAAACAGGTCCCTGGATAAGGTTATTATGAGAGAAGGCTTCGCCTTACCTATAGCCTGGAAGAATGTACTACCCAGAATAGGAAAACTCCAGAGAGGTGTCAGCCCTGCTATAAACCTCAAAGGTAAAACTCCCTGCTCAATTACATTTTTATCACTTGTAAATATACCTATTAAGAACTCCGGAAAAACTACCATTGCAATAAAACCCAGTAAAGTTATGACAGAAGCCCATATAAAAGCTTCCCTCAATACAATCTTAACCCTTGAATAAAGTTTTGCTCCGTAATTAAATCCTACCAGGGGAGAAAAACCCTGGCTTATCCCAACGATAGGCATAAATACAAGATCTATGACTCTTATACCTATCCCGGTTATTGTAATATGAACATCCCCGCCATACTTGCTCACAAATTTTATAAATAAAAAAAATACCACACTTCCTACAATCTCCACTAAAAAGGAAGGTGCCCCAAGCTTAAAAATTTCACCTGACACACGTTTATTTATTTTAAACATATTAAATCTCATGTGGAATATACTGCTTCTGGACATAAAAAATATAAAAATATAGACAGCACTGGATATATGACTTATAACAGTAGCAAATGCCGCACCCTTTACCCCCCATCCAAATAAAACTACAAAAAAATAATCGAGAATTATATTCAAAATCGAACCTATAAGCATTTCATACATTGATGCTCTCGGTCTTCCCTCGGCTCTTATTAAATTGGTGCCATTGATCGAAAAAGACAGGAATATAAAACCTGGAAGCATTACATTCAAATAATCTCTGGCATAAGGTAATACTTCGCTGGAAGCCCCCAGAAATTTAAGTATATTTTCAGAGAAAATAAAAATAGGAATAATAGTTACGATATTTAAGATTGTGTTTAGTATAATACCATCCCCACCTGCAGTCACAGCTCTGTTATTATCTCCGCTGCCGAGTGCACGTGATACTATTGAAGCTGAACCAACTCCGGTTAAAAGACCTATAGCAACAATGAAAATTATCACAGGCAACACCAGAGTAAGCCCGGCAATCGCGTCAGGACCTATTACATTACCTACAAAAAGGGTATCCACGAAATTATAAAGAGCTATTATCACCATACCAGTTATAGTCGGGAGAGAGAATTTAAATAACAGCAGTCTTAAGTTTTCATTTAAAATTTGTCTTTTTTGCTCTTCCATTTTCAGCTATCCCCTGTTTCATCTATAAATTTCTTATTTATCCGAATACGACCGTGCAGCAGAAATTTCGTAAAGTAATTAACCCCGAATTTTTAAACTATAAAATAGCACAGAAGCATAATTATATTTGAGGTAAATTAATTGTCAAGGAATATCAAGTCTCAGGCTTTTAAAAAATATCTATCCTTTAGGACTGTTAACCATTATACACTAAAAGAGTAAAAGTAATTATTCAGCTATCAACTGAATATATTATTACAGCCAGAATTATTTGAGCATTTCCTCCGCATCTTTATTCTCACTTCTTTTCAGAGCCCTTAAATAAACAATAATAAATGCCAGAGTAACTAAAAAGGAAAGGAAATCTGAAACCGGCCAGGATAGCATAACACCGTTTAATCCAAAAAATATAGGAAGGATAAGAACAGCCGGAATAAGAAAAATGACCTGCCTTGAAAACTGGATAACAAGTGACGGCAGGGGTTTACCTATAGCCTGAAATATAACACCACCTACTATTAAAAATCCCAGCATGGGCATAGAAACAACAATAATCCTCATTGGTAAGATTCCAATGTCAATAAGTTTAGGATTATTACTAAAAATATTCAGTAGCTGGCGGGGGAAAAACATTGTCACTATAAACCCGGCTATTGAAATTAATGTTGTCCACAGCAATGCTTCACCAAATACTCTTTTTACTCTTCCATATAGCCTGGCTCCATAGTTAAAACTTGCAATAGTAGAAAACCCGTAACTTATCCCAAGAATAGGCATAACCGCAAGGTCAATTATCCTGAACGTAATACCGGCTACAGCTACGTAAAGATTATTTCCATAATAAATGATAGCACGGTTATATATTAAAAATATTATTCCATCAATAACAGCCATTAAAAAAGAAGGAAATCCAATAAAAAGGATTTCTCTGGCTATATCCCTGTTGAACTTGAAGAAAGAAACTTTAAAGTTATAAACACTTTTCCCATAGATACAATAAAATATCACATATAGAGAACTGCAAAATTGACTGATAACAGTAGCTAATGCTACACCCTTTACTCCCATTTTTAATACAAATAAAAATATATAATCAAGAATTATATTTAGAATGGCTCCTATAATAACTGTGTAAACTGCAGCCCGGGGTTTGCCTTCAGCTCTTATAATGTGATTTGATGATAATGAAAAAGAGAAGAAAACAAAACCATACAATATAACGGATAAATACTCTCTTGCATAAGCCATTACATTACCCTGTGCTCCCAGAAAAGTAAGTATTCTATCTGAAAATACAAATGTCACTATCATCAGAACTAAATTTATCAAAACGTTAAGGGCAAAAGCATTTCCAAAAGCTTTTCTTGCAGTTTCACGGTCATTGCTTCCCAGTGACCTTGATATAATAGATGAGCCACCAACTCCAATCATCAAACCTATAGCCAGCATAAAAATTTGAACCGGTAGCACTATTGTAAGAGCCGAAATAGCAAGAGGCCCAATACCATTGCCAACAAATATTGTGTCAACAAAATTATAGAGAGAGCTTATAACCATTCCAATAATACCGGGCAGGGAGAACTTGATTAGCAATTGTCTTATATTCCCATTTAATATTTCTTTCCTATGCAGGTCCATTTGAAATATTTCAATAAATGAAACTAAAGTATAATAAAGATTTTATATAAATAAAAGATTAAAAACAAATAAAAAAATTAAGTCAATATTATAATACAATATTTATAACTACAATCAGTTGTCATTTCAATTCTAAATTAGCTATTCTTATATTTTTATATTCATTATTAAAGAAGACTCATGGCTTCGCATGGCATAATCCAATATTCAAGAATATGTACTCAATTGTTGTAAGTCCAGGCCAGGAATCATCGATTCTTAAGAGGAAAGTTAATTATGATATGATTATAATTTTTCAGGAATTATTCTTTTAGTTTATGGCCACAGTAGGGACAGAAATTAAAATCCTCTTTTATTTTCTTACCACATTCAGGGCATATATCCACAGGCTTGATATTTTTTATTTCAGGAAGATCGTTCAGACCCAGTTTCTTTTCATCTAACCCAAAGGAATTTTTTAGTTTATTAAGAACAGCTACACTCTCCTTTTTTAAACCACCCTCTTCTCCTGACATTTTCGCATATACCCTTTTAAAGAGGTCTTTTATATCATCATCATCAAACTTCTTAAGAACTTCTATCTCACTATCAAGTATATCTCTGTAAATTGTTATATTGTCCTCGATTATATCAAACTTTCTATCAAGCTTTTCATCGCACTCTTTACAGTAAGGCGCATAAGTTTTATCTTTTAGAATTTTTCCGCATTCGATGCATCTCTGAACTTCTTCTTTCGCCTCTTTATTCTTTTTGAATATCATTTTTGGAACCTCGATTTTATGCATATTTTAATGTAAAAAAATATTATACCCGGCAATATTACCATAAAACAAACAAAATTAAAGATTTTCATTATATATAGTATCTAGTATCCTGAGATAAAAACATAAAAGAACACTGCATTAGGCGTATACCACGACATGTTCATTATTGCTTATATCTGGCGGAGAGGGAGGGATTTGAACCCTCGAGACAAGCTTACACTCGTCTAACCGCTTAGCAGGCGGCCCTTTTCGACCACTCAAGCACCTCTCCGAATGTTCGATAAATTTCAGTTTATGGCAAACATATGATAACAGATTTTATAAAAAACTAAAAAAAGATTTAAAATGGCGCGCCTGAAGGGATTCGAACCCCCAACCTTCGGATTCGTAGTCCACTGCTCTATCCAATTGAGCTACAGGCGCTTTAATACTTTTACTTTAAACGCAAAAAATATATAAATAAGAATATAAAAAATAATAGCTTTTGCCCTGACGCTAATTCATAATTTCGCATCAATAAGAAATCCTGCATTTAAAATTAGACATTTACAAAAAAATCAGGGAATTTCATTTAGTTCTTTAAGAAGCTCATCAATATTAAGGCCATAGGTTCTGGAAATCTGACCCAGTGTTAAAATACTCGCTTCATAAGCAGCCATTGCACAATTCATACAGGGTAGATTATACCTGTCAATAATTCTACGAGCTTCAGGTGAACTTATCACTTCTGATAATTTTGTATCTTCGGTATACTTCCTTGCCATGTTTTCCTCTCGTCATTAACAAAATAAAAAAGCAAACTACTAATTTGTATACTTATTCTTTATTCTCTTTAACAACCAAAAAGTATATCCTCTTTACCGCTCTTTGTATACCGGTAAATTTTAAAAAACCGGTTGAATTTTACAAATGCCCTCTGGAATTTTTTTTATAATTTCTCAAATCGAGATCTATAATTGATTTCATAAATGATACATTATATCAGATATATTCCCTGGCGGATTAGAGTCTTATAAACAATAATTATTATATTTTAGAGAATATAAATACAAATTTATAAAATTTAATTATAAATTTATTAATTACTTATTTTTAACCAACTTTTAATATTAGAGTATAAAAAAATCTAAAAATGTTCTATAATATACCCCGTATTTTTTATATATGCAATAATTGTCACAAATTATCGGATTAATTTTAAAATTAAAAATTTAATATTAAAAAAATATTATGACAGATAAAAAAGAGCTTAAAGATAACTTAAAAAATATATTTATTAACTATAGCGAGCAACTTAACTTATTCCAGAAACTTATTAACAACATTCCTGATCTTATCTATATAAAAGATAAGAAAAGTAAGTTCATTATCGTCAACAAAGCTATGGAAAAATTCATAGGTAAAAAGCCCGAGGAAATCATAGGAAAAACAGATTTTGATGTCCTGAATATAGAACATGCAAAAAAGGCGTTCAAAGATGAACAGGATATTATGAAAGGAGGAAAGCCCATTGTAGATGTTGAAGAAAAAATCATTCATTCAGGTAAAGAATTCTGGATGAGCGCAAGTAAAATCGCCTGGTATGATAGAAAAGGCAACATAATGGGAACAATGGGTATATCAAGAGACATAACCAGAAGAAAAGAACTGGAAAAAGAAATGCTTGGAAGAGAAAAAAGCTTTTTTTATACATTAATGGATAATATAACGGAGAGCATATTCTTCAAAGACCTTAAAAGCAGATGTGTCAGAATTAATAAAGCATGCGCCCGTAAATACGGTGTCGACACACCTGAAGAAGCTGTGGGCAAAACAGATTTCGACTTCTTTAGTGAGGAGCACGCAAAGCAGGCGTTTAGAGACGAGCAAACAATTATAAAAACAGGAAAACCTATATTAAATTTTGAGGAAAAAGAAACCTTTAAGGATAAACCTGACAGGTGGGCATCAACATCTAAATTCCCATGGTATGACGAGAAAGGCAATATCATCGGAACATTCGGCATAACAGGAGATATAACAGAAAAAAAGAAAGCCGAGGAAGAAATAAAATATCTGTCTTTCCATGACACACTTACAGATTTATATAATAGAGCATATTTCGAAGAAGAGTTAAAGAGACTTGACACAGTAAGACAGTTACCTCTCACCATAGTAATGGGTGACGTAAACGGCTTAAAATTAATTAATGACACTTTTGGCCATATTAACGGCGATATATTTTTAAGAAAAATAGCAGATATATTAAAAGACAGCTTCAGGAAAGAAGATATCATATCAAGGTGGGGCGGAGACGAGTTTATAACAATACTTCCCAGAACTACTTCTAAGGACGCCTCTTTCATCATAAAAAGGATAAAGAAGCTCTGCAAAGAAAGAAGCACTGATAATATGCCATTAAGTATATCTCTGGGCCTTTCGACAAAAAATAAATCGTCAGAGAAAACAGGTGATATACTAAAACAGGCAGAAGACAGGATGTATAAAAATAAAATAACGGAGAGCAGATATACTAACGAAATTATCATAAATTCTCTTAAAGAAAGTCTAAAAAAGTCGGATTATGACAGCCAGGAAAAAGTTGCGAAATCAAAAAAATATGCTATGAATATAGGAAAAAAACTCAAGCTATCCAGTTCAAAAATTGAAGAATTAAAATTGCTTATGGATGTGTATAACATAGGCAAACTGGCTCTGGCAGACGAAATAATGTCAAAACCGGGCAGGCTTTCTAACGAAGAGTGGGAACTAATTAAAAAACTACCAACAATCGGACATCGTATAGCTGAATCATCAAAAGCACTGAAACCATTATCAGAAGCGATACTTTCCCATTTTGAATGGTATGACGGTAGCGGATATCCCAGAGGGATAAAAGGAGAAGAAATTCCTCTAATATCCAGAATCTCATTCCTTATTAATTCATACGAGGCTATGAGTAAAGACAAACCTTACAGGAAAAAAATGTCAGAACAAGAAATAGTAAGAGAAATAAAAAGATTTTCTGGTGTTCAGTTTGACCCTGATGTAGCCGAGATTTTTCTTGGATTACTGGGAAAAAATACAACGAATTAACCTTTTCAAATTAATATTTAACTTAACACAATAATCTATACAAATAATATCTACTTTTTATATTATTGATTCTATCTAACAAAAATATCTTTAAAAGCCTATTGCGCTTTAAATAATTATGTTATTTAAGATAAGTTTAATATTCTGTAATGCTCCACGAAATTATAAATGGCGGAGAGGGAGGGATTTGAACCCCCGGAAGGTATAAACCTTCAACGGTTTTCAAGACCGCCGCATTCAACCACTCTGCCACCTCTCCAGGCAAAAAAATTATAGCATAAAAGCAATATTAATAAATGCATTTATCTATTTAGCTTAAGATTATTATCATTCAGATAGAAGTAAGCACAGGACAGCTGGGCTACTTTTTTGAAATCTTTTTTATCTCTGCCATATAAGGAAGAAGTACCTCTGGAACTATTATATCTCCATTACTTTCCTGATAATTTTCAAAAATTGCTATCATGGTTCTGCCAACAGCACAGGCTGTACTATTCATTGTATGCACCAGACCCTTTTGCCCACCATCTCTGTATTTTATATTCAATCTTCTTGACTGGAAATCGGTATCATGACTGCATGAAGCCAGCTCTCTATATTTCTTCTGACCCGGAAGCCATGCTTCGAGGTCATATTTTTTTGCATTGGGATTCCCTATATCCCCCGTACACATATTTACAATACGGTAATGAAACATTAGACCCTGCATAATTTCCTCAAGTGTCTCCCTTAATCTCTCGAATTCATCCCAGGAATGCTCTGGGTGCGCAAAAATAAACATCTCAATCTTATCGAACTGGTGAACTCTAAAAAGCCCGCCCATATCTTTTCCGTAACTTCCTGCCTCTCTTCTAAAACAGGTAGAAAAAGCAGCATACTTTAAAGGAAGACTATTAACATCCAAAAACTCATTACTATGGTAAGCGCAGAGCGGAACCTCGGAGGTGCCTGCTAAATACAGGTTATCAATTTCTGTTTTATAATACTGGGTCTCCTCAACAGGGAAAAACCCGGTACCATACATTGCCATTTCTTTCACAAGAACAGGCGGTATCAATAGTGAAAAATTCTTTTTGACCAATGTGTTCAGGACATATTGTATCAATGCAAACTCCAGAAATACTGCTTCGTTTTTAAGAAAAACAAATCTTGAACCAGAAACTTTTGCTGCCCTTTTCTCATCAAGAATATCCAGTCTGGTGCCAAGTTCGATATGATTCAGTGGTTTAAAGTCAAAATCCGGCTTATTTCCGAAATAAGAATGAACAACGTTCCCGCTCTCGTCTTTTCCTACAGGCGTGGTTTTATGAGATAAGTTTGGATACATTGAGAAATGATTAAAAAAGTCTCTTTCTATATTCGTAAATTCTGATTCTATATTTTTGAGAACTTCATTTATCTTCCTCATCTGCCTGATCTTTTCTTCCTTCGCATCGCCTGTAAGATTGGGAACTACCTTCGAGGTAAGGTTTTTTTCATATTTCAAACCTTCAATTCTAACTATCAGGCCTCTTCTTCTTTTATCCAATTCCATACCAATATCGGTATCAATTTTCAAACCTCTTTTTTCTATCTCGTTCTTAAAAACCTCTGGTTTTTTTCTAAATAATTCTATATCAATCATCTATTCTCCCTGCTATATGCTATTATTCTTATCACCAGAAAGCCACCTGGGGTAAGAACCAAGAATCTTTACAAGATAAACGGTTTTTCTTAAAACCTCTATCGCCTCAAAAACATTATCATCATATAAATGACCATCAAGGTCTATCATAAAAACATAATCTCCCAGATTCTTTTTTGCAGGTCTTGACTCGAGCCTTGTTAAATTTATATTCCTGCTAGCAAATTCACCCAATATATTATATAAACTTCCAGGCCTGTCCTCTTTAAGAAAGCAGACTATAGAAGTCTTGTCGTTACCCGTTTTTGGTTGTATCTTGTTACCAATAAAAACAAATCTGGTTTTATTATCCTTATTGTCTTCGATATCATTTTCTATAACTTCCAGACCATAAATACCTGCTGCGACCTTCGTACCTATCGCAGCTATACTATCATCCTCTTCTCTAAGTATTTTAACAGCCTCTGCAGTGCTATTTGCAGCGACAATCTCTATATTCTTCAAACTTGTCGATAAAAACTTTCTGCACTGTGCAGTAGCGTGAGGATGAGATATGACTTTTTTTATGTCTTTTAGTTTAATCTTTTTCTTTCCAATTAGGCTGTGTTTAACAGGAATACTAATTTCTCCTATTATCTTCGCCTCGCTCTCAAAGGTAAGAATATCAAGAGTAATATTTACCGAACCTTCAATGGAGTTCTCGATAGGAACCAGCCCTTCATCAGCATATCCTCTGTCCACGCTCTTTATAACTTCAACGACAGTCGCACAGGGTATTTTTTCTATCTTATCTGGCTCAATGACAAACTTATCCAGAGCCTCTTCTGTAAATGTCCCAGATGGACCCAGATAAGCTATTTTCTTTTTTATACTCATAACTTAATAATGCTTCCCTTTTCGTGACTAATTATAATAAAAAAATTATAATACAATATCCTCTTTATTGATTGAAAATAATATAAAACAAAATAAGATTTGTAAATTAGCGTACCACCTCTGGAAGAAAATCCATGGGGTCATTTGGAATGCTATTTACAAGTACCTCATAATGCAGATGTGGGCCTGTACTATGTCCTGTATTACCCATCGCCGCTATTATATCACCCTGTTTTACTTCATCGCCCACACTAACATAAAACTTGCTGAGATGTGCATATACTGTCGTATAACCAAACCCGTGATGTATTATAATCTTTTTCCCGTAGTTCCCATGCCAACCCGCATAAATCACCACTCCGCTTGCAGTTGCCTGTATATTGGTGCCAGTACTATTAGCAATATCCAGTCCTTTATGTATATAACCCCTCCTTCTCTCACCGAAAAGCGAGGTAATTGTTCCCCATGTAGGCCACATATTTGGAGTATGCTCCATAAGATATATATGGTCCTCCATATTTTTCTTATCCTCTGAGAGTATCTCTGATAATTCAGGAGCTTTGCTTAAAAGATCGTCAAGAAGAGCGTCTATATCATCCAGTCCCTCTTCCTGATCGCTTATATAATAATAAATTTCATCTGTATCTTCGTCAAATTTAATATTAGAAGTTAGATCAGAAGCATAAACCGCTACTTCTTCTCCATACCCACCTTTTCCGGTTATATCCCTCACCATACGGTCAAGGTCTTCTACTTCTTTTAAATAACTCTCAAGAATCTTCGTCTTTGTCTCAATTTCTTTAGTCTTTTTCTCAAGATTGGCAAGCTCAACTTCTTTATAATTAACCTTGTATTTCACCCTCTCCAGCTCAGCTACTTTCTCGTTTAGTTCCTGCCTGATTATAAATAAATCTGAGACCAGAATCACTGCAGACGCCATTATTATAACAATTGTTATGAATAATATTCTTAATAAATTATGTGTTATTTTTATCTTACGTATTCCTGATTTCGCATCTGATAAAATCAGAAGGGTAAAATACTTATGCTTCTTATCATCCATAAAAAAAATTATATTTTAAAATTTGATATAATATTATACCCGATAATTCTTATATGGGAAACCCCCATAACTTATAAGTAAATAGTCAGGTTATAGCAGACTGATACTGCCTTTTTAGACTTATTCTAATCCATCATAAATTTAAAAGTGGCTGTATTATTTCCTAAAAATACTTCATCGGGAACAGGCCCTGCTGTTATGACTATCTGACACTTCCTTCCCGGATAGGCAGCAAATCCTGATATCTCAACAACTTTTTTTTCAGATGGATTAATTTCCGATATAGTATATTTCTTTTCATCTATAACCTCATCTTCGCTCATATATTTCATAATTACATCTACATCATTTTCTGTAACATTCCCCTGATTTTCTATTGTAATGCTTACATTTATCTCGGAACCACTGCCTATTATCCAGTAGTCCCCCTGACTGTTACTTACACCTGGATTAAACTCCACGCTATCCTCGATAACTGCCACGCCTCTTCTTTCCTTTAGCTCTGGTGCAGATTCAATCTTTGAAATAAAATCTACCACCTCCTGTGTATCGGTCAGATTTCTATCTTTCAGGGCTATTGAATCTAATATAGTAAGATTGCTTATGCCTAATTCCTCTCCGGATTCTTTTAACTTATCCTGGAAAGACAAATATATTTCATCACTCATATACATATCTAAAAATGTTCCAGTTATCTGGGTTGTCGATATGTCAAGGTCAAGGTCCTGCAGTACATTAGATAGTGCCGGCTTAAAATTTTCATATGCCCTATTTCTCATTTCAAAAACCAGCTGTAGATAACCATGCGCAACCTCAAAAATTTCGGGTGGGCTTAAGTTTTCATTTTTTTCAAGAACGATCCTGCTGTCCTCAATTATTGCAAGAAGCTCACTATCAAGGTCTTCCCGTGTCATATCGCTTGCTCTATCCAGAATATTGAAAAAATCATAAGAAATTTTATTTGATTGCTGAACATAAACTGATACAGGATTAACATAGTCCAGACTGTCCTGCCTTACTTCATCAGTTAATTCTTTTTTCCCTGTATCGAAGTTCCATAAACCAGAAAGAAAGCTTATAATTACAAGAACAATTATAACCATTATTATTAAAGTTATTATTGATTCTCTTCTGCCTCTTCTCTCCAAAAATATCCTTCCTGACCTATAAAAATAATGATTTTAAAATAATGATAAAGAACCCTCTATCAATAAAATCATTATACAAATGAATGTTTGAAAACTCAATTTATACATTAAACTTAAAAAGGGCTATATCTCCATCTTTCATTATATATTCTTTTCCTTCACGCCTTACAAGACCCTTTTCCTTTGCTAAAGTATAAGAGCCTAGACCTATAAGTGTTTCATAGTCTATTATTTCAACGCATATAAAACCTTTCTGGAAATCTGAATGTATTTTACCCGCTGCTTCATATGCTATGGTTCCGTTTTTTACCGTCCAGGCTCTTATCTCAGGGAGTTTTACGGTTATAAAGCTTATAAGACCAAGCAACCTATAGCATGTTGTTACCAGCCTGTCTATACCTGATTCAGATATACCAAGCTCTTTGGCAAATAAGCCTCTCTCATCTTCATCAAGCTGCAGAATTTCCTCTTCTATTTTAGCGCTTATAGCTACTACCTCTGAACCCTCTTTAGAGGCATAATCAAGAAGTTCTTTCACAGCAGGTATGTTTTCGACATTTTTTCCTATATCACTCTCATTAATATTCGCTGCATATAGTACAGGTTTGCCGGATATTAAAAATAATTGGTCGAGCAATTCCATCTCTTCTTCATGTAATTCCAGATTCCTGATTGAAACGCCTTTTAATAGATTTTCTCTTACTCTCTGCAATAACTCATATTCTAAAACATATTTTTTCTCTCCACTTTTTGCCATTCTATGAACTTTTTCAAGTCTATTCTCTACTCTTTCAATATCAGAAAGAATTAATTCTGTCCTTACTACTTCTAAATCCCTTACGGGTTCAACACCGGAATATACATGTGAAATTTTTTCATCCTTGAAACACCTTACGACATGGATCACAGCATCTACTTCACGAATATGAGAGAGGAATTTATTTCCAAGACCTTCTCCTTTGCTCGCTCCTTCTACAAGGCCGGCTATATCCACAAACTCAATTATTGCATGCGTGACTTTCTCCGGCTTTATTATTTTTGACAGCTCTTCCAGCCTCGTGTCAGGAACAGGCACTGTAGCTATGTTGGGCTCTACTGTGCAGAATGGATAGTTTGAAACTGCTGCTCCAGCTGCAGTTATTGCGTTAAATAACGTGCTCTTCCCTACATTGGGAAGGCCTATTATCCCAAGTTTAATTTTGAACTCCAGTGTTATATTTTATTACTTACTATAATAAAATATTTACATAAAAAGTGAAGAATTATTCTTTTTTGATTTAGCTTTTAGCCATCATGCCTTTTAACAAGCAAATTTTTTATTTCACTGAGCTCTGTTAAAATATTTTCAAATACGGATTTGCTATCCGGTGCTGTGACTGTTTCTTTTTTTGTAATATCTCCAGCCGGAGCATATGTCAGGCTTTTAACTTCTTTTACGATGATATCCCTTACCACTTCAAGTTCTCTTATCCCGTTCATTTTAAGCTCTGCTTTTTGCCCCTGCTGTCCCCCGGCTCCGGCAGTCTGTACATGTATGGTCCCTATATTAAAATGCCTCTGCACTGGACCCTGGGTAATATCAACATTGGTAATTTTGGAGTATGGAACAGTAACCTGTTTTTTCCATATCACCCCACCCTTCATTTTTACTCCCTCATCGTCAATGCAATATTCGATTACCTTAAAAGCAGCAGGAATCCATATAATTACAGGTATAGAAATTAAAAACCAGAAAAAAATTAAAGCCACAATAAGCCAGATCTCTGCTAGAAACATAAAACCAACTGTAGAAAGTATTACTATTGCAAATGAAACGGCCCATGAAATATACCAAATTGTTTTTAGCTCTTTTTCAGGCTTTATTCTTACTGTATCCATTTTTCTCCTCTCTTTTTTTACAAACTAAAAAAAATAATATTTAAGAAACTTGATAACTATTTTTAAATTATTTAACTATTACCTAATAAATATTAAGGCGGTAGTAAATAATTTATATTTTATATATACATAATTTATATATATTCACTTATGTATTCATTTTTATAAAGACGTCTTGCTCTATCTTTAGGTTTCTGTAAACTTCAAAAGATACACTTTCTTTAAAGGATAAATGAATTAAAGAAATGGTGGAGATGAGCGGAGTTGAACCGCCGACCTCTTGTCTGCCAGACAAGCGTTCTCCCACTGAACTACATCCCCACTTAATTTTTAAAAAGAATAAATCTGTCCCTTAATAAACCTTAAGAAGCAGATTTATTATAGCACTTCAATTGTTAAAAATAGAAATGATTTTAAGTATATCTTATGAATTTATGAACTTTTAAAAACTACAGACTGAGAGTTAGAACGCTATGTTGTTAGAGAGCGGGTTGCCCCCTTTTATTGGTGAAGAGCCATTTTATGGTGGGCGAAGGGGGACTTGAACCCCCATGTCCTCACGAACACTAAGTCCTGAACCTAGCGCGTCTACCAATTCCGCCATTCGCCCAGCGCGGGGTAATTTCTCCTATATTTTCTGCTGCCAGACTACCAAAATTATAATGTATGTAAATATCCAGTTTAGTAGTTTTTGTCATCTTACCTTCAGAATCAATTTCTATTCTATCTATCAATTTTGATATTATTCTCTTCCAATCAATATCATCTAACTTACTTATACCTAATTTTATACTACCTAAAAGGTTCTTTAAACTATTTATCCTTTTCTCTCGCAGTTTCTCTAATCTTTCCTTATCCTTCAATTCAAATATTAAACTATCAATTACTTTTAACTCTCTTTCTTTTTTCTTCAATTTCCCAGCAATATCTTTTTTCCTAATTGATTCAGGAACATCCTCGTTTAAATATAACTCCAAGAGTTCATCAATATCTCTAGTGATTTTATCCTTTTTATTTTCAAATTCAATAGCTTTAAAGTCATTATTCAGATTTTTTTTATCTCTATTTAATATATACTTCTTGATATTATCAGGATTCAGTAGAAAATATTTTATATCATCTTTTATTAAGCCTTCAATTAATTCCTTTCTAATTGCTGCGCTACTACATGGTCTATTAGTTACTTCCTTCTTCTTACCTAAATCACCATAGTAGAATACAATACCTTTTTTTGTAGAATATCTACCTCCACAATAAGGGTATCTGCATTTATGGCAAAACAATCTTCCAGTTAAAATATACATTGTTTTTACTCTATTATTATAATCGCTTCTATTAGCTGTTAGTTGCTTTTTTGCCTTAAGAAATATTCTTTTAGAGATTATCGGTTCTTTTTTAATAATAACCGGTTTTACAAAATCAAACTTACTATTCTTTGCATAAACATACTCATCTTTATAATAAAGATCATTTGAAACAATACTTTTTACATTATTCCTAGTCCACTTATTTTCATATATCCTATCATATTTTTTAGATCTTAGAACTCTCCCAAGTTTTTTAAGTCTGGTTGGTATCCCTTGAGCATTTAAAACATCCGGTAGCTTGTAACATGACCAACCATGATTTGCAATTAGATCAAATATTTGTCTTACAACTTTGGCTTCATCTTCGTCTATAACCAATTTATCTTCATCATCCAATTTGTATCCATATGGCAGGCTATTTCCACCAGAGGGAAACTTACCCTGCTTAGCTTTCTGATACCTTCCTCTGGCTGATCGTTCAGCAATAACTTTTAGTTCCCTCTTACTGAAAATCCCCTGGATATCAGACATAAAATCATCATCTTTATTGTTAAGGTCCAATACAGTATTTTGAAGCATGAGCTTTACATTATTATATTGAAATACTTCTTTTAATACCTGCAGGTCTTTAACGCTTCTTGATAATCTGTCCTGGTCTACCACAAGAACCCTACTGTATAAACCATTGCTGCAACCTTTTAGCAACTCTTTAAGCTGGGGCCTTTCCTTTATGGTTTCACCGGAAATTCCAAGATCTTTGTAAAGATCGTAATCCCAGTTATTTCTCTTACATATATTTTCCAGTATATTAATTTGTTCAGGTATACTGTACTTGTCATCTTTAGCCTGTTTATTGCTTGATACTCTTACATAGCAAGCTACTTTTTCTTCTTTTACCATACCTAATAATTTTAAAATGATATTTTAATTTATTATATAAAATTAAGTATCTTTTACCAATGATTTACTATCTAATTTTGCAAGTATTAACTCGTAAACATCAATAAATATATCATCATCATTTCTTTTTTCATTATAGATTCTGATTATTCTATTATTATTATCATCCATTGGAAATACCTATTAATGCATATTTTTATCGGACACTTTATTTCCATCTATTTCTATTACAAATCATATAAAAGATATTAAATAATAACACAATGTTGCTTATACAACAATATGTACTACAGAATCTAAGCTATTATTCTAAATTTAATAACTAATAATTTACAAATTATCTTTTTAATTGGATATAGTATAAAGCCATAATAGTCACTTGTAGCCTTAAATCATAACCGAATAATTTATATATAAGTTCAGTATTATCTTACAGTTCAGTTTACAAAACTGTTAACTTTACCCTTTTGTCATATCTTATAAAATTGTTATAGTAAATACTTATATAATACTTTTGTAAATAATAAGTAAAGCAAAAATTAATAAAAAAATGGATAAAACCAAATAAACGAGTTATGAAACACTGTATTAAAACTTTTCCTAGAGCCTTAAAGGAAATAATGGATGAAAAAGATATAATCCATAGGAAATTAGCAGCAAAAACCAATTTTAGCTTTAGTTATTTCTGTGTCCTTAAAAAAAGAAAAGGGCACCCACCTGTAGAAACCATTAAAAAAATCGCTCAAGGCTTGGAAATCCCTCCAGAATATTTCCTGGAATATAGAATTGAGAAGTTAGTAGAACTTCTTATGGATAATCCAGAAGTAACCGATTATGTTCTTGATTTTGCAAGGGAGTTAGTTGACAATAGCAACTCGAGGTTTGAAGATAAAGAAGAGGAATTTATAAAATATTATTCTAAGAACCCTGAAGCCATCTAGTTTCATCTAAAAGAATTTATTAGTTGTTAGGCCAAGATATGTATTATAAAAATGTAAGATTTTGTAAGATATTATAAGAACCAATTAGCAGGCCCACCTTGCGAAATTTCGAACCAGATATTGATTAGAATCATAAAAATTGAAAAATTTTTATATATTAGTATTAAGAAATAAATAAATTGACTTTTTTATATTTAAATTATAATATAATGATAAGTCTTTTATATACGAAAGTCGGCTTCATGCCGTGAGTTGGTTTACCAACCTAGTTATAAAGGGCTTATTTTTTTTACAGTAAATTTATTACGTTTATTATAAAAATTATTTGGATATTTTTTAAAATCATAAATATCAACAATAAGACTCACTTTTTCTTTTACATAATTAAAATAGCGTTCTTCTGCTTTTGTAAAAGCCCTATATATAGCCCAATTCATATAATCAGTAACTTGCAAACAAGGTTCTCCAATAGGACTCTGGGGGATTATCTCACAATCAGAATCAACTTCCTTATCCCACCTTTTTTCAAAAGATAATTTTGCTGTATTTATTGCCTCCTCTAGAGGAATTTGCCTTTTCTTGTTACCGCGAATTGCAAAGTATATTTTATTTTTTTTAGTTTTATGTAACTTATTTTGAAATAATTTTATTATCATTTCGTCATAAAAGATATTTTCCCTACCTTTATGCCTTTTTAAGAATGTTTTTTCATCTTTTCTAGCTACGAAAAATTCTGCTTTAAAATTGAATCCTTTAATGAGTTTATAAAATTTCTCCCTAACTTCTGGAGCATCATCTTTTGCATGAAATCCTTTAGTAAGTGTCTTATTAACTGATGGTATTGCTTGTAAATATTCATCTTTAGATATACTTTTAAGCAATTTTGCTATTTCTTTTCTTATATTGTTTGGGTAGAATGTTCTGATCAATCCTAATATCAATATTTTTGAACAACCTTCAGTACCAACAATATTTTTTCCATATTTATTGAAAAATTTCGGATCACCAGATTCATCAACAAAAAAATATGTAATTTTCCCATTATTCATTATTTTAAAAATGAATTAAACTTAATACGCTTTAAAATAATATACAATTTTGATTCGCTCTTTACAATCAGAATAGAAAATCGGTGCCCCTATTTGATTGGAATCTCTTTTATAATAACTCTGGATTTACTGCATATAACTAAAATCCCCTGTGTAGTAACCAATAAAAATCCCTTACAATATAAACTGTTACCTCATCTTCAATCTCTACCCCATTTCCATAATAAGCTACAAATTTAAATGTGCACTCTATATCATGCAAGTTGATAAAAGACTCATCCCAGATATATCCTTCCCACCTGCTGCCTGAAGAATGCATAAGATCAGTTTCAAATTCTGTACCCATTAATTCCACATGCACTGAATCCGGT
>Ga0307427_1000041_pt1 | contig 109316 bp, 110 predicted proteins | sample SalMarWE160190MG_FD_202162 | JGI IMG/M metagenome (GOLD analysis project Ga0307427, IMG submission 202162) | Salt marsh sediment microbial communities from the Plum Island Ecosystem LTER, Massachusetts, United States - WE1603-190 | ecosystem: Environmental > Aquatic > Marine > Intertidal zone...
AGGTCTCCATGGCTTTTGGTGCCCGGGGACCGAGCAAATGTGTCGTTACTGCCTGTGCTACCGGAAACAATTGTATTGGTGATGCTTTCAGGCTTATTCAATATGACGAAGCAGATGCCATGATTGCTGGGGGGAGCGATGCCTACATTCTCCCCATTGCCATTGCTGGATTTGACAAAATGAGAACCCTATCCCGAAGGAACAATGAGCCCGAGAAGGCGAGCCGCCCCTTTGATAAAGACCGTGATGGTTTTATAGTCGGAGAAGGTGCCGGGGTTGTTATCTTGGAGGAAATGGACTCAGCTGTACGAAGAGGGGCTAAAATCTATGCCGAGCTTGCCGGCTACGGCTCCAACATCGACAGCTTTCATATAACCGAGCCTGATTGGGAAAATCAAGCACGGTGTCTTAAGCTGGCCCTGAGTGACGCTGCTATCTCGCCTAGCGATGTTGACTACATTAACGCTCACGGAACGTCTACCGTTCTCAATGATTTATCTGAGACTAAGGCTATAAAGGCAGCCTTGGGAGAACAAAGCAAAAAGGTGCCTATAAGCTCCAATAAATCTATGTTCGGTCATTTATTGGGGGCAGCAGGTGCAGTAGAAGCTATTTTCACTATTCTTACCATCAGGGATGGTATTATACCGCCTACCATAAATTATGATACCCCGGACCCTGAATGCGACTTGGATTATGTCCCTAATATCGCCAGAAAGGCGCAGGTAAATATAGCTCTTTCCAATTCCTTTGGCTTTGGTGGAGTTAATGCCACCCTTGGCTTCAAGAAGTTTGAAGAATCATAGTTCAAAAACATTGTCCAGAGTATCCCACAGCTCCGTCTCATTTTGAAATGCGCCAATTTTTATGTGCTTAACTATACCGGCGCTATCAACGAAGAATGTAATTGGAATATACCCTCGTGGGTTATCCTCCTGGCTATAGTTCATGTAAACCTCTGTATTCTTATCCAATGCTACTATCATGGTTGGTTCATACTCGCCGAAGAAGTTTTGTACCGTTGAAGCACTTTCACCTACATCAATGGCTATGACTTTTATCTCTCCTCCACTTTGCTGGGCTACGTTCTCGAAGAAAGACAGTTCTGAAGCGCAAGGACCACACCATGTAGCCCAGAAATTGAGCACCACCGGAGTCCCTTCCAGCTCAGACAGTGTTATGTTAGTCCCCGTCATAGTAGGCAATGTAAAGTCTGGTGCCTTTTGGGATAGTAGCGATGAATTACAACTCAGAGCGCCTCCAACTAGAGTAAGAACCACGATAATCAGAGTTATCCGTATTAATTTTTTTAACATTCTACTGGCCATATTGGTAACCTCCTTGCATAAGTCCGATGAGATATTCTAGGTAACCGGTCAACATTAGAATTCCTAAGCTGATAAGCAGTACCGCGGCTACTATGGAGATGACGAAAGTATGGCGGCTAAGCCATCTTAGGTATCGTGATGCTGTCCCTAACGTTAGACCCACGGCGATGAAAGGCAGCCCCAGCCCCAAACAATAAGCAAGTAAAAGATAAGCTCCACGCCACGCCGTTTGCGATTTCGCAGCTACAGCCGCTATGCTCCCTAGAATTGGGGAAGTACAAGGGATCCACCCAATGGAGAATATCACCCCTATTAACAGAGACCTCAGATAGCCTGAGCCTTTAACTCTGGTGAAATTGAGGCGTTTCTCATAATTGAGCCAGGGTATCTTCATGGCAGCTATTAAGAATATGCCGAACGCGATTAATAGAGCACCGGTCACTTTTTCCAGCACTCCCTGTGGCGCCGCACCTCCCAATAAGCCAAGAAGGGCTCCTAAAGGGGTGTAAACCAGAGAAAAACCGACTATGAAGCTGATGGTGTGGAGGAAAATATGTCTTCGATCAGCAAGTTCTGGAGTAAGAACCGATGCACCAGCTATGTTGGCCAGATATACCGGAACCAGCGGCAGAACACAAGGCGATGCAAAGGATAGAATCCCCCCAGTAAAGGCCCCTAAGAAGGTTATGTCTGGCATATATGTATCCTCTTTTTAGTATAGCAGCTATGCCACAAACTAAAAAGGGTAAAGCTTTTGCTACCACACAGTATTTGATACAATAATTGACCATGGGGCTGTAGCTCAATTGGGAGAGCGCCTCCCTTGCACGGAGGAGGTCAGGGGTTCGAATCCCCTCAGCTCCACCAAGGATAACCATAGGCAGAATTCCGAGAGACTTCTTCATCTTCCCGTCTGATAACATCGGCAGAATGTAGTGTACTTGGGCCTTTTCTCCATCTATGTCAATTCAATTGGTGGAAGCCGCACGCTCTGTCCGAAGTAACATATAGCAGAAGGGAACTACTTCGTAAGCCTTGACGAGACAGGCCAAATGAAGGTATCTTTTACTTACCTATCACTATCCGATTTTAACCCGCTCCCAAGTGACAGGTTTTACATAAGGCGTGGCAAAATCAAAAGGACTTCCCAGCCTAGGGAAGGATATAGAGTGAGAACTTGCATTCTTGTTATTGATCAAGGTACCACCGGGACAACAGCACTTATTGTTGACCGTGATGGGATCATACGTGGGCGTGGTTACGCCAAGATTACCCAGTACTATCCAAAGCCAGGCTGGGTGGAGCATGACCCCTCTGAGATTTGGGAGCAGACTGTACACGCAGTCAGCAAAGCCAAGCATGGTGCCGGAATTGGGAATGCCGATATCGCCGCAGTAGGCATCACCAACCAACGGGAGACGACCATACTTGTAGATAGAGTAACCGGAGAGCCTATAGGGCGGGCTATCGTGTGGCAATGCCGCAGGACGGCAGACAGGTGTGATCAACTCAAAGCACAGGGGATGGCCGAAATCATCCAGGCCAAGACTGGCTTGGTAATCGATGCGTACTTTTCGGCAACAAAGATACAGTGGTTTTTGGAGAACTTACCCGGGATACGGGAGCGGGCAGAACGAGGGGAGATTCTATTTTGTAACGTGGACGCCTGGTTACTCTGGAAACTCACCAATGGCAGAGTACATGCCACCGATTTCTCAAATGCATCTCGCACCATGCTGTTCAATATCAATACCTTGGATTGGGATGACGAACTACTTCGACTTTTCAACATTCCGCGTTCTATGCTGCCAGATGTTTACCCCTCGATTAACATTTTTGGCTATACCGAGGACGGGATCCCCATTGCTGGAGTAGCCGGTGACCAGCAAGCGGCCTTGTTTGGCCAAGCATGCTATCAGCCCGGTATGACCAAGGTGACATATGGCACAGGTGCTTTTGTGCTTATGAACATAGGCAAGAAACCTATCGTAGCCAGACATGGACTGCTGACTACTCTGGCTTGTAGCCTCGACGGGAAGGCAGAGTACGCTCTGGAAGGCAGTGTATTTATTGCGGGGGCAGCCATCCAATGGCTGCAGGATTTGGGATTAATTAGAGAGGCAGGGGAATCAGAGCAACTGGCGATGGAAATAAAGGATACCGGCGGTGTGTACCTGGTACCCGCTTTTGTTGGCCTGGGGGCACCTCACTGGGACATGTATGCGCGCGGTGCGCTCGTTGGGCTGACTCGTGGTAGCGGCAGAGCCCAGGTTGTAAGAGCTGCTGTGGAATCAATTGCTTATCAGGTGACGGACGTTCTGGAAGCGATGGTGGCTAATTCTTGTCTTCGGCTGGCGGAGATACGGGTGGATGGTGGAGCTGCGACTAACAACTTCCTGGCACAGTTTCAGGCTGACATTGCCGGGGTAGAAGTATCTCGACCAAAAATGTTAGAGACGACGGCTCTAGGAGCAGCCTATCTCGCTGGCTTAGGGATAGGGTTTTGGAAATCCGGTCAGGAGATAGAAGCGCTACGGGAAGTAGGCCAGCGGTTCACGTCACGTATGGAAGCCACAGAACGCCAGGCGTTGCGCCGTGGTTGGGAAAGAGCATTAGAACGGGCCAGGGGTTGGCTCATAGTAGAGGAATAAAGGTAAGGTACCAGAGCCTGCTCTGTCTCAGTGACATGACCTCTCTTGGACGGAGGAGGTCAGGGGTTCGAATCCCCTCAGTTCCACTTTCTCGGCTCGCGGTGCCCAGTTATAAAACTCACATCGGCCTTCTTCAAAATGCGCTACCACTACCGCACGATTGGTCTTCACAATATTCGGTTTCATGTTCCTTTACACCCCGTATCTTGTTTAAAAGAGCTATAATAGGTTGTAATTGATATATATATACTGCGTATCCGACTTGCATCTCTAAGCTCATATGATTATTAAGAACCGGATATGGAGTCAATATCAACGATAGAATTGAAATGAACCGGGGTTAATAGTGCGTGCACTGAGGTATTCCGTTCGACCTCGGCCGGTACTGAAATATTTCGGCCAGCTCTGCATCGTTCTGGCACTGCTTACGCTGGTGCCGTTAGTTGTATCCATTCTACTCGGCGATTACCGTGTTACACTCCGGTATGCCATTGTTGTGGTGGGTGTCTTTACTATGGGTTTTTTCCTGCAAAGGCTGCCGACTCCCAAACGTATCCAGACAAACGAAGCGATGGTTATTACCGCCTTGATATTCCTATTTGCACCGATGGTGATGACGTGGCCTACCATGGCTTCCGGCTTGAGCTTTACAGATGCGCTGTTCGAGACCATCTCCGCCGTAACGACAACAGGCTTGAGCGTTACGGCTTCAGTGGCAGATAAACCGGCTATTTTTCTATTTTCTCGATCCTGGATGCAGTGGGTCGGCGGTCTGGGTATCGTGATTCTTTTCGTGGCAACCATGATTCGGCCAGGTCTGGCAGCCAAGCGCATTGGCGATTTAGAAGATTACGAGGATGACCTGGTCGGTAGTACCAGGACACATGCTCGCCGTGTGCTTATTGTCTACTCAATTCTGACCGGGTTCGGCATTATCGTATTAGGGTTACTGGGCGCGGGATGGTTCAATAGCGTAATATACTCTCTTTCCGCAGTATCTACCGGAGGGTTTTCACCTCATAATGCCAGCCTGGCGGGATTTAATAGTCAGTGGCTGCAAGCGATGGTGATATTGCTATCAGTGGCAGGCGCTATTCCACTGGTTTTATACTTTCGCTCATTTAAAGAGGGCGGAAGAGTGTTAATGCGAGACCGCCAGCTGCAGGGGCTTCTTATAGCCGGTTTGGTGGCAGCGTTGCTTATGGCATTATTTCTCACGCGGGATGGTTTTAGCTGGATTCAAGCCCTGCGCCATGGAGTATTAAATGCTTTTTCTGCTCAATCAACAGCGGGCTTCTCTACATTGGATATTTCTCAAATCAACGCTGGTGCCAAACTTACGCTTATTTTTTCCATGCTTCTGGGCGGCGGCGCCGGGTCTACTGCCGGGGGCATCAAGATTCTACGTTTATTTATTTTGGTGCAGTTACTCTATATTTTTCTACAGCGCCCCAGTATGCCCAAGCAAGCTGTTGTCGAGGCCAGTCTTGGCAGGCGCCGGCTGGAAACAGACGAGATACAGAGCGCTCTAAGCATCGTTTTTGTTTTTCTGGCGTTCATTGCGATTTCATGGCTAGTATTTGTAGGCATGGGGCATAACCCGCTTGATTCGTTATTCGAGGTTGTCTCGGCGATTGGCACAGTCGGGTTATCGACTGGAATAAGTGCTCCCGACCTGCATCCGATTCTCAAAGGAGTTCTATGTGCAGATATGCTTCTTGGGAGATTGGAAATTATTGCCTGGTTAGTGCTATTCTATCCTCGAACTTGGATTGGAAGAAGACTGGAGGAATAATATGAGAATTGTATTTTCAGGAGCCAGCCCGTTAACGATTATAACAGCTAAAACATTGATAAAACAGGGACACGAAGTGATTATTATAGAAGTCAATAAGGAAAAAATCGATCAGATTTCAGATGAACTGGATTGCAGCTTCCTGCATGGCGATTCGGCCAAGCCGGCAGTACTCAGTCAAGTTGATCCCAAAAACAGCGATATTCTATTTTGCCTGACCAACAGCGACCAGATTAATATCATCACATCCCTGCTGGGACGCTCGATGGGCTTTAAGCGCGTTATAACCAGCATCGAAGATACAGATTTGGTGCTATTATGCCGTGAACTCGGGCTTGAAGATACTATTATCCCAGTATGGACGATGAGCCGTCACCTGGACAATATGGTACGCGGACTTGATAATATCAATTTATCTACGTTATTAAAGGAAGACACTAGATTTTTCACTTTTACGGCTGGTGAGGAGGACGCAGTTTGTGTTAGTGAACTGGGGCTCCCCAAAGATGCAAAGGTCGTTTTTTACTATCGTGACAATAAATTTCACTTTGCTGATAACGACACAAAACTCTGTAAAGGTGACGAGATTGTCATCTTAACCCATAGTAAAAACCTTCCTGATTTTAATGAACGCTGGTATCCTCCGAAAAAGGTCGACAATAAGAAGCCCAAGAAATGACTCCGCCCCACCATTCACAAATCCGCAAATACCTGGGGGGCTATTTCCTTTACTATCTTCCGTATTTCCTCGGCGACAGCCCTGAACTCGGGAAGCGCTCGTTTGGATGTGCGCAGCTTGATGATATGGCGAAAGGCGTGAAGGTTCGACTCCCCCCTTCCCTACCATAAAGGTAATGATATAACCATAATTTAGCTTCCAACTCAAAGTTTCCCAAGGTAGTCTTCATAACCTGCCCAGCTAATTCGGCAGTTATATTACAATAACTTTGATGCCGTTAAACGTCCCATTCTTGTGAGATTCTAAATCGGATGGTGAGGAGACACAACCAACAACAAAGCGAATTATGTAATCAAGCTTTACGCACTGGCATGGTTATTACTCTGCTCTACGACCAGCGTTCCAAAGTTGAGAGGAGTCTGATATGACTCATCCTTTTTTAGGTCTATCTCTTTTCGGTACTGCCTCAAGAATTCTACCATGAATCTGTGCCGTTCCTCACCAAGCTTTCTCCCCGTGGCTGTCTCTAGGAGCGGATAAATTTTTAGTAATTTCGTAAAGAAATGATATATGGGGCTACTATCGGGCCCGGTAATATTCATGTCGATAGCAATGGGCAATTCTTCAGGGTCGTAACCCGGGTAGCCCATTTCTTTCGCTCCATGGGCTTGCTCAAATGCAAATACCCTTGCAATACCTCGTGCGCCAATCGCATCAAGCCAGTCAGCATCACGTACCACCTTTGCCTCAAGCGACAAAGGTTTATATCCAAGAAGATAAGAACCGTAAGACGATGTAATGATGCAGTGGAGAACGTGAGTGATTTCTTCGGGTGTAAATAGGCGAGTCTTCTTCAGATATTTCTCGGCGAGTGCCGCGGACTTGTAAGTGTGCATGTGATGCATTGCCGCTTCTCGCGGAGCAGCATCATGGAAATATGCAGCCGGAACCGTTATCTTCAGAGAAGCACCTTCTGCTTCAGAAATCATTTTTGCCAGCTTTACCACAGCGTCAACATGTTCCATCGTATGTGCTAGGTCACTTGGCATAAATTTTTCCTTCACATGTTCGCGCATGCGCTGTTCAGCCATATTATTGAGCTTTTCATGTGGGGCAGCAAACAGCCTTGGCTCAGGTGAATAGACTTCATGGTATTTCTTGTGGAATTCTGATAGCAACAAGCGCTCATGATCCTTGATACGCCTGGGATTTCTTTCGCATGTACGTTGCGGAATGTGATTAGATGCTATCGGCAACATTGCCAAGCACCCACCGCCACAGGCAGCCCTCATGTTGCAAGTAGTGCATTCCTGTGTGTTAAATTCAGTCTGCTTATAGTATTTATTTAAATCTTGCGCGAAGAGTTCTAGTCGGCTCACTATGATATCAAGCGAGTCTCGCAAAAGATTGCCAGCTCGAAAGCTCCTCGTAATGTTGTATAGCAAGGAGCAAGGCGTCACATCAGCGTTCTGTTGGACTGATACTATTTGCTTCCCTGCCGGGCAACCTTGCAAAGGGGCGTGGAATTCACTCCAATTAACTAAGCTTATTGACACTGGTATGCTGCTGCTCCACTCCCTAATGGTAGCGAAGGTTTGCTCCAGTTCGGTTCTGGTTTGGCACTCTAATTTGGCTGCAAAGCCAATAGGATATTCTCGGTTAAAGGCTATCTTGTCAATATTTCTGTGAGTTTGGACAACATTGCTCAGGAAATCTAACAGCTTGGGAACGTTGCGGTAGTTTCTTCTTGAGATGACGGCTGTGAGCTTGGCCTTTCGCCCTGCTGTCTCAATCATTGCAACTTTTGCCTCAATGCGGTCGAAGTCTGCTTTGAAATCTGTATGAGAGGGTTGAGATGTCGGTGGATCAACACTTAGATTCACAGTTCTCGGCTCAAACTGGCAGACTTCGCGGAAGAGAGCCTCGTCGTATAGGTTCGTCGAGATAGAAAACGGAATTCCGCGGCTCTTTAGGTAGCCAAGAAAAGGAGTGATATCTGATACAACCGGAAGGGGCTCCCCACCTGTTACAAGAACCTCTTTAACACCCATGCTCTCAATAAGCTCTTCAACCTTCGGGATGACTCTGTCAATCTCAGCCTCAAATTTCTCTCGCCTGGGTGAACTCCATGTAAAACAATATTCACACGAGAATGGGCAGTACTGAGTCACTTCCCAGACAAGACGTGGACCCTCTTTGGGTATTGAAAGGAAGCAACAATCACTGAACTTCAGTTGTTCCATTCCCACCTCAGTTTCGCAGGCAATCCATTTGCCCAGTACCTAATGATACCATGGAGGTGGTGTGCATGTCATGCCGCTACCTTGGTTGCATACGTAATCTGGCCTATCTAGTGAGTAAGTAGGGGAGCAAGTGACATGTGTATGCACGTATTCTATGATGGGATATGAGTAACTTTTGTAAAGCCGGAATAAACTCCTTTTTCACGAACAAAAGTTCGGTAACTATCCACAATGGCCCACCACTTATAAATCCGCAAATACCTGGGGGGCTATTTCCTTCGCTATCTTCCGTATTTCCTCGGCTACGGCCCTGAACTCAGGAAGCGCTCGCTTGGATGTGCGCAGCTTGATGATATGGCGGATTTCGCGGAAATTCCAGGTGCAAATTATCTGACTCTCACAGGCATTCGGAAGGACATAGCGAGCAGCCTCAGCTTTTATCCCCTTGGCCAATAAGTCACCATAGGCTTGCCAGCAAGTCGTCATTACCTCCTCGAATTGCTTATGGGCAGCTTCGTTGTCTTTAATCGGAGGCGGCTCGATATATCTCGGCTCGGTTTCCTTCACATATCGCTGGCTTCTCTGGCTGTAACTCGCCAATCTGTGCCTGACAAGCTCATGGGTCAGGACGCGGCTGGCACGAATGTAGAATGTAGCGCAGGCATGTTCCACCATTGACTCATGCCCGACATCCAGCCACTTCTGAATTCGGTCGGGTACCGTGCCTGTTTTATCTTGTGTGTCCCAGCACAGCCTACCTGCCGTCTCTATCAATTTCTCGGCATCAGGAGTGACGGCAAGTAACTTCACTTCTACGTCATATTTATCGGTCATCGCCTATTTACTAAAGCGCAAGTTTTTTGTGGCGTCCCTGGAGGGATTCGAACCCACGACCCGCTGCTTAGAAGGCAGCCGCTCTGTCCAACTGAGCTACAGGGACAATCAAATTAAGTATAGCATGATAGGACTGGAATGATAAGAATAACAAGGGGGAGCTAGTCTTTGTGGGCCTGTGCTACATGCTTCTGCAATAAATATGGGCCCTGGCTTCTTTGCCACAGACAGGACATTTCATGAATCGTTGCCTCCACTATCTTTTCCTTTTTGCCCTAATCCTTCAGGATTGGCCCTTTTCCCTCTTTCCGCCCTGGAGTCGGTTACATAGAAGCCTGGCCCGTTAAATATGATGGGAACAGGAGAGAAAACGCGACGAGCAATCCCATGGCAGGTAGGACAATCCGCTATCGGCTTATCGTTAAAGCTCTGCTTAAGCTCAAATTCCAGGTTACAATTCAGGCATCGATATTGATAAGTAGGCATGTATATCCTCCTTTATTCTAAAAGAGGTGTTGTTTGCTCTTCTGGATTTTGTTCTTCCTGGCTCTGTTCCTCCGGGCTCTGTTCTTCCGGGCTTCGCTCCTCCGAGGCCTGCGCCGTTGAAACCTCTTCCTCCACTTTGCTCTCCCTTGCTATAAATTCGCCATCCAAATTGACGGCGCCTATCTCAAAGGCCGGTTGATGAGCTTGCAATACATGCTCATCCCAACAGTAGGCATGCACAAAGGCACCACAGGAACAATGGAAAACAACCCTGTCAAAAAGTAATGGATTCCCACATACAGAACAATTCATCTACTTGCCTCCTGTAATTAGCACTCTTAATACCAAAGTGCTAATTATAGCCTGCTGATAGAGTTTTATCAAGCTTTTTGTTGGCAGTTACCTTGTCCGTTATGGCTACCTTTGGCAGCAGGGCAAAACGCCCACTTAGTTGACAATCTGTTTTCATAGCCGTTAATATGGACTGGCTTTTATGGGCATAAAATATAGCGTGCCTGAGTCCTTCACATCTTATCGCGCCACAGTGCGAGTTGAGTTGAAGAAGGTTATCGATAGTTGTCCTTCCGTTCTTTGTAATATGCTGCGATATCATATGGGCTGGCAGGATGAGCATGGACATTCCTGCAGCAGAGAATCGGGCAAATTTATTCGCTCTTCCCTTTGCCTTCTTAGTTGTCAAGCGGTGGGGGGTGACATGTCGCAGGTAATGCCCGCCGCAGCAGCCGTCGAACTCATCCACAATTTTTCTTTAATCCATGACGATATAGAAGATGCCAGCTATGAGCGTCATCACAGGCCAACCGTATGGAAATTATGGGGTCAGTCTCAAGCGATAAACGCCGGCGATGCCATGTTCACTCTGGCTTATTTAGCGTTACTTAAGCTAAAAGAGAGGGGAATAGCTGATGAAAAGATCGCCAGTTCCACTAAAATGTTGAGCCTGGCTTGTCTGGAGCTTTGTGATGGGCAATACTTAGATGTCGAATATGAGAACCGTCTCGACATCACCATCGAGGACTACCTTGACATGGCAGCTAAAAAAACAGCAGCCCTGTTTGCTGTATCGACTTCTCTGGGAGCATACCTGGGCAGCGAAGATAGTAAGTTGGTGGATTTTTTTCACCTGTTCGGCAAAGAATTAGGCATAGCCTATCAGATTTATGATGACATATTGGGAATTTGGGGAATGGAGGAAAGCATTGGTAAATCTGTCAGCGATATCTCTCAGAGGAAGAAAACTTTGCCCGTAGTTTACGGATTGCAAAATAGCGAAGGCGAGGCAAAAGGGAGACTCGAGAAGCTTTACTCTCAAAAATCTATCGAGGGCGAAGATATCACTGAGGTTACGAAGATTCTGGACCACTTAGGCGCCAGGGATTATGCTGAGAATTTGGCTGAGCAATACTATTACAAAGCTTTGGCACACCTCGAGGCTGCCCGGCTTGACACATCCAGGCAAGCTCCGCTTAGGGAGACTACCTGCTTTCTATTGAAGCGCGACTTTTAGGAGGTAAAATGCCGAAAAAGACTGTTGAAGATATCGAGGTTAAAGGCAAGAGGGTTCTACTCAGAGTCGACTTTAATGTCCCCCTAAACATAAACACTGGCGCTATTAGTGATGGTAGCCGCATACGAGCTTCACTACCTACTATCAAATATCTCGTTGACCATAAAGCCAAGGTAATCATCTGCTCTCATTTAGGACGCCCTGGAGGCAAAATAGTGGAAAATTTGCGGATGGCGCCAATAGCGCGGAGGTTGTCACAGCTTATGGGCTTGCCTGTCAGCACGGCATCCGATTGTATAGGTCCAGAAGTGGAAAGCAAAGTAGGGACACTCAAAGAGGGCGATATTCTGGTTTTGGAAAATCTGCGCTTTCATCCCGAAGAGGAAGCAGATGATGCCGGCTTTGCCCGGAAGCTGGCCAGGCTGGCTGATATTTATGTTAATGATGCCTTCGGCACTGCTCACCGGGCTCACGCCTCTATCGTAGGTGTAACTAAATACTTGCCGGCGGTGGCTGGCTTTTTAATGGCAAAAGAATTAGAGGTCATGGAGAAGCTCTTGCATAATCCCGAGCGACCCTCGGCCTGCCTTATAGGCGGTGCTAAGGTGAGCGATAAGATAGAACTATTGCAGAATATGCTAAAAAAGGTTGACATGTTGCTGATTGGTGGTGGCATGGCCGCTACTTTCCTAAAGGCACAGGGATATGAGGTAGGGCATTCTTTAATAGAGGACGATAAGTTGGGCCTAGCCAAGAAATTGTTACAGGAAGCCGAAGAGTGGAAGGTACCATTTTTGCTACCCATTGATGCAGTTGTGGTGGAAGAAATCAAAGCCGGAACCCCAACTAGAGTAGTGCCAACAACTAATATACCATCGGGTAGCCATATCGTAGATATTGGCCCTAAATCTATTGAGCTTTTCTGCAACGAATTGAAAAAATGTCGTACTATCATGTGGAACGGCCCTATGGGTATTTATGAAATACCGCAATTTGCTCAAGGAACCAAATCCATAGCCAGTTTTTTGTCCACCCTTAATGCTACTACTATTATTGGTGGCGGTTCTTCTGCTGAGGTGGTTGATGAGATGGGACTAGCTGATAAGATGACCCATGTTTCCACGGGGGGTGGTGCCATCCTGAAGTTTTTGGAGGGTGTTACCTTACCTGGTGTGAAAGTTTTGTTAGATAAGAAATAATAGGAGGTTGTGAAATGCGAATTCCTTTTGTTGCTGGCAACTGGAAAATGAATACCACGGCGACTGAAGCCGAACGGCTTGTCCTCGAGATGCTTGATAAACTGGACAGGATAAAAGGAGTGGAAAAGGTACTTTGCCCGCCATTCGTATCTTTAGTTGCCATAAATATGATGCTCCATAGTTCGTCTATTAAGCTCGGTGGTCAAAATATGTATTTTGAGACTAAAGGGGCCTATACCGGTGAGATATCCCCGGTAATGCTTAGCGAGTTATGCGAATTTGTCATACTAGGACATTCTGAGCGGAGAGGTTATTTTGGGGAAACTGATGAAATAGTCAACAAAAAGGTAAAGACAGCTTTGGCAAACGAGCTTAAGCCTATCTTGTGTGTTGGGGAGAGGCTTGCAGAGAATGAAACTGGCAAGACAGAGGAGGTGATTAATAGGCAGGTGACGGCAGCTTTGAATGGTATAGAGCCTGTCCGTGATTTGGTGATTGCCTACGAGCCGGTTTGGGCTATCGGCACAGGTAAGGCGGCAAGCAGCGAGCAGGCAGCAGCTACCATCCAGTCTACTCGTGATGTTGTGGCTAAGCTGTGGAATAAGAGTATAGCTCAGGATTTACGCATCCTTTATGGCGGCAGTGTTACCAGTGCTAACATTGCCGAGTTCATTTCCCATCCAGAAATCGATGGTGCCCTGGTTGGCGGAGCCAGCCTCAAAGCTGAAGAATTCGTAAGTATTGTTGAGCAAACCGCTGAAATCAAAGGAGGAATAAAGTAGCCAGTAGTCAGTATGTCATCTAAGAGTTTTAAGGATCTGATAGTCTGGCAAAAGGCTCATCCATGGGTCTTAGAGATTTGTCATTTCACAAATTCCTTTCCCAGTGGGGAACAGTTTGGGCTAGTATCCCAGTTGCGGCGGGCGGCGATTTCAATACCAGCCAATATTGCTGAGGGATTCAAGAGAAAAGGAAATCCCGACAAGGCTCGTTTTTACAATATTGCTCAAGGTTCTATCGAGGAATGCCGCTATTACTTGATCCTGGCCAGGGATCTTGGTTATGGAGATAAAATAACGCTGGAAAAGAATCTAGAAGAGATCAGTCGGCTTCTAGAGGCCTATGCTAGGAGAGTAGCCAGGTAATGACTACTGAATTCTGACTACTGACTACTTGGGAATGATTGCCATTGTTGGTCCCACTGCTGTAGGGAAAAGTGAGCTTGCTCTGCACCTGGCTCAGTACTTTCCGTTGGAGATAATAAGCGCTGATAGCCGCCAGGTCTATCGGTATATGGATATCGGCACTAATAAGCCGAGTCTGGCTGAGAGGGCATCAGCCCCTCACCATGTCATCGATGTAATTGAGCCTGACGAAGATTTTAGCCTGGCTATGTATCATCAACTAGCCATTGAGGCGCTGAAAGCCATTAAGCAGAAAGGCAAATTGCCCTTACTGGTCGGTGGCAGCGGCCTTTATGTATGGTCGTTGGTAGAGGGATGGAAGATACCTCAGGTGCCACCTGACCCAAAGCTAAGACGCCAGTTAGAAGCCAGAGCAGAGCAAGAAGATAGCCAAAGCCTTTATCAGGAATTGCAGGATATTGACCCTGTGGCAGCAGCAAAAATCAATCCTAATAATACTCGCCGTATTATAAGGGCCCTGGAAATCTATCAGACGACAGGACAGCCCCCTTCTCAATTACAGCGTAAAGAGGCACCAAGTTTCCCTATTATGGTCATTGGTTTAACCCGAAAAAGAAGCGAGCTATATAGAAAGATTGATTGGCGGGCTGATAAAATGATACAAATGGGATTGGTTGAAGAAGTAGAACAGCTATTGCAAAAGGGTTATAGCCCTTCCTTGCCTTCTATGTCGGGAATAGGTTACAAGCAAATAGGACAGTTCCTTCGAGGCGAGATGACTTTGCCCCAGGCTATTGATAGAATAAAATATGAAACCCATCGATTGGCCCGCCACCAGTATGCCTGGTTTCGCCTCAGCGATAACAGAATTCACTGGTTTGATACTAGCGAGGCAGAAGCCAAAGCCAGCATCGCCACCCTGAACAAAGTGAAGGGTCTCATAGAAGGCTTTATATCATGAAATTCTCCAAGTTACAGGCCACGGGTAATGACTTCATCCTGGTGGATGCCCTCACAGGACCAGGAGAAGGTGATTGGGGAGAAGTGACCCAAGCTATGTGCGACCGTCACTTTGGTATAGGAGCTGACGGCTTGATACTGGTGCAGAATTCGACTATCGCTGATTTAAAGATGCGTATTTTAAATTCCGACGGTTCTGAAGCTGAGGTTTGCGGCAATGGGCTGAGATGTTTTGCCAAGTATGCTATTGAGAAAGGCTTGACTGGCAAAATGTCATCGCGAGCGGAGCTAAGCAATCTCTATCTTGCCATAGAGACTTTGGCAGGCGTAAGAAAGGTTAAAGCTTATATGTCAGGGAATAAGGTCAACCGAGTCGAGGTAGATATGGGCCTGCCCCAGTTCCAACCGGAGCAAGTTCCTGTCAAAATTAAAGTTGACATAATACCAATATTGGATTATGCTTTAGTGATAAACGGAAAAGAGTTGACTTTGGCTCTTCTATCCATGGGAAATCCCCACGCCGTGAGCTTTTTATCCCAGCCAATTGCTGATTTTCCTTTAGCTGAGATAGGACCTAAAGTGGAGAAACACCCCATATTCTTCCAAAGGACTAATTTTGAGATAGCCAGCGTCTTGAGCAGGGAGAAGATAGAAGCCCGGGTATGGGAGCGCGGTGTTGGTGAAACTCTGGCCTGTGGTAGTGGTGCTTGCGCCATAGCTGTGGCTGCTCAATTATTGGACTACGTAGAGCCGCAGGTTGACATAATACTAAAAGGTGGGACCTTGACCGTATCCTGGGATAGGGTAGGGGAGGTGTTGCTTACCGGTCCAGTGGAGGAAGTTTTCACTGGCGAATGGCTTGAAGAAAGGAGCTGATGGAATTAGCCAAAAGACTTAATAGATTACCTCCATATCTTTTCGTGGAAGTAAATCAGAAAATCGCTGAGCTTCGGGCTAGGGGAGAGGACATAATCAGCTTTGCTGTTGGCGATCCTGATTTACCCACGCCATCTCATATCATCGAACATATGTGCCAGGCAGCACAAGACCCCATAAACCATCGTTATCCTGAAACTGGCGGTTTGCTCGAACTTCGCCAGGCCATCGCTGAATGGTATGAGAGACGCTTCGGCGTTACCCTGAATCCGGCTAAAGAGGTCCTGCCTCTTATTGGCTCCAAGGAGGGGATCGGGCATATAGCTTTATGCTACATTGAGCCTGGTGACCTGGCTTTGGTGCCTGACCCAGGCTATCCTCCATTTTCTCTGGGCACCATATTAGCCGGTGGCGAGCCTTACTTTATGCCTTTAAAGGAAGAAAATGATTTTCTGCCTGATTTTAAAGCTATTCCAACCGAGGTAGCCGATAAGGCAAAGCTTATGTGGCTTAACTACCCCAATAATCCCACCGGCGCTATAGCCGGCCTTGATTTCTTTGAGAAAGCAGTTCATTTCGCACAGCAGCACCACTTAGCAATCTGCCATGACGCTCCTTATACCGAAATTGCTTTTGATGGCTATAAGCCACCGAGCTTCATGCAGACACCTGGGGCAAAGAAAACAGGTGTGGAATTTCATTCTTTGTCCAAAACCTATCATATGACGGGTTGGCGAATAGGCATGGTGGTAGGTAAAGCTGACATGGTGGATGCCTTATTTAAAGTTAAATCCAACCTGGATTCAGGCATTCCCCAGGCAATTCAATATGCCGCTGTGGAAGCTCTGCGCGGCTCCCAGGAACATATCGCTGAGCATAATGCTATTTTTCAACGGCGCCGAGATAAGTTACTAAAAGTCCTTAATGAGATAGGGCTGAAGGCCAGAATACCCAAGGCAACCTTTTATATCTGGGCTAAGATTCCCCAGGGATACACGTCTATGGATTTTACCAAGAAATTGCTGGACGAAGCCGGGATAGCGGTAACCCCGGGAACTGGCTACGGGAAGGAGGGAGAGGGTTACATCAGACTTTCCCTGACCATTTCCGATGACCGCCTAGAAGAGGGGATAAATCGTCTATCGGCCTGGCACGCCCGAAATTGTCATTGTGAAGAACGTTAGCGACTAAGCAAGTCCGAATGTGTGTAGGAGGGGGAGATAAAGCAGAAATTTTTTACTACGGCAGCCAAGGTAGAACGAGCATTCCTCGTCGGGGTGGGAAGCAAGACCTCTAACAATGATTGGTCAGTTATAGATTCTTTAAAAGAACTATCCTACTTGACTAAAACAGCAGGCGCCAATGTAGTAGGTATGTTAACTCAGAACCTGAACGCGCCTTCGCCTACCTATTATATAGGTAAGGGTAAAATTGAGGAGCTAATTAGCCTCAAAGAGCAAACTCAGTACGACACAGTAATCTTTGATGATGAGCTGTCGCCGAGGCAGCAAAGAAATCTCGAAGAGGCATTGGGAGTCAAAGTTATTGACCGCAGCGCTCTGATTTTACACATATTTGCCCGAAAAGCTCAAACCCACGAAGGAAAACTCCAGATTGAACTGGCCCAGCACCAATATCTTCTGCCCCGGCTTGTCGGGCAGTGGCGCCATTTAGAGCGACTTGGCGGTGGCATAGGCACCAGAGGTCCCGGTGAGGCACAATTGGAAACCGATCGCCGCCTTATCTATAAGCGTATCAATCTCCTTCAGCATAAAATAGAAAGTGTCAGGAAACATCGAGCCCTTTATAGGAGGCGCCGTAAGGAGACCGGCACGCCTATCGTAGCCCTCGTTGGTTATACTAATGCCGGTAAGAGCACTCTGTTTAACACCTTAAGCAAAGCCAGTGTAGATGTAGAAGATAGGCTCTTTTCTACTTTGGATCCCGTGACTCGGCGGCTGGCTCTGCCCACTGGGCAAAAATTTCTAATCACCGATACAGTTGGCTTTATTCACAAACTTCCGCCTTCAATAATTGCCGCCTTTCGAGCCACTTTGGAGGAACTGGATGAGGCTGATTTACTTCTACATATAGTTGACATAACACACAAGAACGCTGCTAATCAGTGCCTCACAGTAGAAAAGATACTCAGCGAGCTAAACCTGGAAAATAAACCAAAATTTACAGTATTCAACAAGCTAGACCTGGCTCTAAGCAGCGAGGCAGAGCTGAAAGCATTAACTACCATTCCTTACTTCGAGGAAGAAATCTTGTTGCCGAGTGAGGGCGTTGCTCTCACCTCTGCTGCCAAAGGATGGGGAATGGACGAACTTCTAAATAAGATAGCCAGTTATTTAGGAGGTGAATTAAACAACGTCACTGGAGTTAGTCTCCTATCAGAAAGGAGAAAATGAAAATTACAATTGTTTATGACAATGAAGTAAGAAAGGTGGGTCTAAGGCAAGGTTGGGGATTTTCTGCCCTTATTGAAGATGCAGAAGTATCACCACTCTTGTTTGATACGGGCGCCGATAGCCCTACACTATTACATAATATGAAAGAGCTTAATATTGACCCGCAGGACATAAGTATAATCGTAATCTCGCATGCCCATGGCGATCATACCGGAGGACTTGCTGAAATCCTTAGAATAAATGGGGTTGCCGAACTTTACCTCCCAAGCTCCTTTAGGAGAGCATTTCCAGGGAGGAAGGTAACCACGGTTAAAAATTCCGTTCAAATTCGTGAAAACATCTTCTCGATTGGTGAACTCGAAGGAGTAGAGCAATCCCTAGCCCTCAAAACTGATAAGGGGATATTTGTGCTTACAGGTTGTGCTCACCCTGCGATGGAAAACATTCTCGCCGCTGCTGCAAAGTTTGGAAAGCTCTATGGAATTGCCGGTGGATTCCATGGATTTCATAATTTTGAGGCTTTCCGTGGCTTATCATTGATTTGCCCCTGTCATTGCACTATGTACAAGCAGGAGATAAGAGATTTATTTAAAGATAAAACTTTAGAGTGTGGGGCAGGGTTGGTAATCGAATTATAAAGAACAAACCCTTTCGCCAAATATCTTAGTGCCTATTCTGATTATATTGGCGCCCTCTTCCAGGGCAACTTTATAAGAATTAGTCATGCCCATGGAAAGATATTTCATCTCTACATTGGGCAACTCCAGCCCTTTAATTTTTTCAAATATCCTTCTTGTCTCCACAAAATAAGGCCTGGAGTCTTCCGGGTTTCCAAAACGAGGTCCCATGGTCATAAGACCCATCAATTTGATATTTCTAAGACCGGATATTTTTCTTACTAATTGTTCCACACTCTCCGGGAGCACTCCCGATTTCTGGGGTTCTCTACCACTGTTTACCTCAATCAATATCGGCATTATTTTGCCAATTTGAGCACACTTTCTATCAATTTCCCTGGCTATTTCTAAAGAATCGACACTTTCTATCATGTCGAATATTTCCAGCACCCTTCTCCTGACATTATGCTTTTGAAAGGTTCCAATAAAATGCCATTTCGCTCTCTTTCCCACCAGTTCATATGCCTCCTTTGCTTCCTTGACATAATTTTCTCCAATGATTTTTACTCCCGCCTGAACAGCTTCCAGGACTTCCCCAGGTGTTCTTGTTTTTGCTGCTGCCAACACCTCGACTCCGTCAGGGAGTTCAGCTAGTAATTTGACAATGTTTTGTTTAGTTAGCTCGCTTGCCACATCATGATTGTAATCCATTGAGCTTACAGCTTCAAGGATCTGAAGGCTAAATTGCCTGTATGTTCGCCGCTGGGATTTCAGCTGCTCGCCAACGCGGGAGTCATATTCTTCCGGGAGACTGGTGTGAAAGCCGGCTTTGAACGGTATGACCACTTCTTCGCGAAATAATATATGACGATATACGTTGACAATGCCCCTTTTTCCCCTTATAGTATAGTTTTCCCTCATAGTGTAGCAAGTGAGATGCAGCTGAATTTATAGTGATAGGAGGTAATAATATGGGCCTTAAAACAGTAGCAGAATACCGACAAAGTCTGAGAGACGGCCGGGTAGTCTATCTAAATGGGGAACAGGTGGAGGATGTCACTACACACCCTGCATTGAAGATAGGTGTCGATACAGCAGCGTTCGATTACGAAATGGCAGAGATGTCAGAATACCGGGATCTGGCAGTGGTTACGGATGAAAAGACAGGGGAGCCAATAAGTAGATACTACTATACTCCGAAAAACAGCGCTGACCTGCTTAAACGACACGAGCTAATGGTAACCGGGACGAGAGCAAATCAAGGCATAGTACCTTTTACCAAGGATATTGGCGCCGATTCTATGAATGCCGTCAGCATGACTGCTCAAATGATGGGCAAGAAGGAATATGTGGAGCGGGCTGAAAGATTTCGTGCCTATCTGCAGAAGAATGACTTGAGCATGGCCGGCGCTATGACTGATGTAAAGGGCAATAGGGTACTCCGTCCTTCCGACCCCAGACAGGCTCATCCTGATTACTATGTCAGGATCGTTGATAGGAATCGCGATGGCATTGTGGTTAGGGGAGCAAAGGTTCACATTACAGCAGCTGCATACTTCAACGAACTGTTGATAATGCCTTGTCGAAACATGTCCGAGGCTGATGCCGACTATGCAGTCTCTTTCGCCATACCTGCTAACACCAAAGGTGTTGTGCAGATATGTCATCCTTTCCATTACCAGATAGGAGCTGACAACTTTCCCGTTGACATTCCGGTCAAAAATCACACCGATTCTATGATTATATTTGACGATGTGTTGGTACCCTGGGATCGGGTATTCCTTGCTGGGGAGTGGGAGTTTGCCATGCCACTTGTTTACAACTTTGCTACCCTCCATCGCCATACTGGTTGCAGCTACCATATTCCCATACTTGAAATCTTGGTGGGAATGGCCCAAGCTATAGCTGAATATAATGGTATAGATAGAGTCTCGCATATAAGGGAGCAAATCACAGACCTGGCAATTCAACTTCAGACTTTGAAGTCGCTATCCAAAGCATCCTGTCTGGACTACGAGATATACGGGGGCATTCCTATCCCAAATAGAACAATAACCAATATCGCCAAGTATAGTTACGCAAATAGCTGGCATAACTGCACCAAGCTCATACAGGATATCGCTGGTGGTCTACTCGTTACTGCGCCCACTTACCGGGACTGGCAGAATCCCAAGACCCGAGGCTACATAGAGAAATACCTAGGTGGCAAGGCGGGGATATCAACTGAGGACAGGTTGCGAATGTTTCAGATTATAAGGCATGCGCTAAGTGCTGAATCCGAGGTAGTAGCAATACATGCTGAAGGTTCTCTAGCTGCACAGAGGATGACGATTCTAGCTGAAGCAATGGGCGACATTCAAGAGTGTAAACAACGGGCAATTGGTCTTGCTGGGAGTAAGAAGGCCATTGCTGATACTTAGTTGACTGCAAGACCAATGAACACGGTACTTCGTGACTGCAGGCCGATAACATGCTTTTGGCCACTTTCGTCTATACCGATAACACCAGCACCGAGACCTTCTCGATAGTCCTGTCAATCTGCATCTCAAAATCAAAACCATCACAGAGCAAATATTTGAACTTTATCCCGGAGCGGTCACTGTTACGCCAGTTCTCGGTGGCTTTGACCAGCTCCCGGCTTACCAGCTGACTTCACCAGCGAATATCTTGTGGCCAAGCAGCCGCTGAGAAATCATTGTCAGGGTGCATGTGCTAACCCCGCTCAGAAACATTACAGCGATGTCTTGCCTCAGTTCATTCTCATGCTGCTTGCTCAGGGGAAGGACTTGAGTCTGATAATCACCATTCCATACAGCAATAATATGGGGTAAATAGGGGTTGACAAATTTGATCGGGTATAATTCTACATTCGTGATTCCTTTCTGTGCATGACTAGTCACACAGGCGGGAATTTAACTTCCAAGGCCAAGTTTCTAGAGTAAGAACCTGATATAACGCTAGAAAATTTTAAAACTCGCTCCAAGAGGCGATTTTAGGGGCATGAAAAGGACGGAGATACATCTTAGTACTCCCCTTACTTTGAGAGGCTCGGTTTACCTGGTTGATGTTTTTGCGTGGGGCTGCCCGGGAGCACAGCCATTTAATGAACCGAGAGTGGGGAGAGGCAGCAGGGAGGGCGAGCGCTGGGTGGGGTGGTGACTCCTTAAGGATTCGGGGTGACTGGGCTGATCAGTTTGCCAGCTTACTAGCTTGCTATAATGAAGCTATGGCTTTGAAATTATTGTTTTGCCTTATAAGCAACAGGGCACTTGACATGAAAATGGAAAAGGTGGTAGCATAAAGTAACTTCGCAGAGTGTACCTTCTGCGAAAAGGAGCAATTTACGAAACATAAGAATCAAATATGACCCTGGACTTATTGATCGCCGAGTTCTTAGAATATCTGGAGATCCAGAAAGGCTGCTCTCCACTAACCATTCGTGACTACAGACGTTATCTGAAGCGTTTCCACAACTGGGTCACCGAGAATTCCTCTGCCACAAAACCCGACCAGATAAACCTGGAGCTTGTTAGAAAGTACAGGTTATATTTAGCACACTTGCGTGCCCGCGATGGCGTACTACTGCAGCGCGTCACCCAGAGCTACCATATCATTGCGTTAAGGGCTTTTTTGCGCTATCTCTTGGTTCAGCGCGACATGCCCACCCTATCCCCTGACAAGGTGGAACTTCCCAAACAGGGCTCTCGGTCTGTCAGTTTTTTGAACTCAGATCAGATAGAAAGACTGCTAAACAGTCCCAAAATAGCAACTAATGCAGGACTGAGGGATAGGACTATCTTAGAAACCCTATTCAGCACAGGATTAAGAGTATCAGAATTAGTCAGTTTGAATCGCGACCAGGTAGACTTAGAGCGTAAGGAATTTGGCGTAAAGGGCAAAGGAAACAAGGTACGCGTGGTTTTTCTATCAGATACAGCCGCCCAATGGATTGAGCGCTACCTAAGGTCGCGACAAGACGATTTCAAGCCGCTGTTCGTTCGTTATAGTGGTAAGGTAGACGCCCGGAACAATGGTGAAAGGATGCGGTTGACGGCAAGGTCTATCCAGAACATAGTTTCCAAGTATGCGAAAAGATGTGGCTTGCCAATCGAGGCAACCCCTCATACGCTGAGGCATTCTTTTGCTACAGACTTGCTGATAAGTGGAGCTGATATTCGCTCCGTTCAAGAAATGCTGGGCCATGAAAGTATTAGGACAACCCAAGTTTACACCCACGTCACTAATAGGCATCTAAAAGAGGTTCATAAAGCTTTCCATAGTAGAAATAAGCGAGGATAAATTTTATGTCAAGGAAGGATAGAAAGTTTGCAGAAACAGGCTTGCCTTGGCATATTGTTGAGGAAGCTATCAATCTTGAGATCGAATGGTTGAGGCAGGTTATCGTGCCAGGACCCACGGAAAAAGTACCCTGGTGTGATGAATGTCCATATACTTTCACGAAGATGGCTCTCTTGATTATTACAGGCAAAATTAAAGCAAAGGAATTCATTGCTAGAGAGGGGCATGACTTATGGGATGATCTGACACAGAAGCATGGCGTTAAAAAATCTGCACGTCATGGTGGTAGCTGGCACAGAAGAATGATGGACGTTATTACTGAATACTTTAAAGATAAGGGATTCGAGGTAATTCCTGAACCCTTCCTTAATAAAGGACGTGCTGACTTAGGTATCTATAAAGATGGGCACATGGATTTATTTGTCGAGGTAGGTACTACTTCTGCTTATAAGTTATGGTGGAACTTACAGATGTTGGTGAATTCCAAGATTCTACTAGTGCCTGATGAGAAGCGAGCCATAGAGTTTACCTGTCCCAATGAGCAACAAGACATAGTTGGGAGCACATTAAAAAAGGATTAACAAGAATGCTACCACATATTGATGACTTTCTGCTGGACTTGCAGGCTACCCATTATTCTCCATTGACAGTTCGCAACTACAAGGGATACCTGGAAGTTTTCGACTACTTTCTGAATGAGAGCAACGTTCCCTTTGATAGAATCAACAAGCAGACCATCATCTCCTACAAAGCATATCTTGCCTCGCGTGGTCGAAACACAGCGAAGCCAGGCAATCACAGCAACAAGCCACTTGCCCCGTGCACCATAAACTACAAGTTGATAGGACTCCGGGTTTACCTGCGCTACTTAATCAGTATTGACTATCCCTGCCCTTTAGCGCCCGAAGCAGTCGGAAAGCTGAAAGCTGTCCCAAAACGGCCTCAATTGCCTGAGCTCAAATATTTAATCAGGTTAATTGAAGCGCCATCCCTCGAGGTAAATATTATGGATCTCCGCGATAAAGCTATTCTAGAAACACTGTTCAATACCGGTTTAAGAGTATCAGAATTAGTCAGTCTAAATCGTGACCATTTGAACTTGGAGCGGAAACAAATTGGTCTCAAAGGCAAGGGAAATAAGATACGCATATTGTTTCTATCAAGTTCAGCCGCTCAATGGATTGGCCGCTACCTGCAATCGCGGCGAGATCGCTTTAAGCCTTTGTTTATTCGCCATATTGGTGAGCTAGATACCCTGAAGAGCGGTGAAAGAATGCGACTGACAGTAAGGTCTATTCAACGTATTGTTATCAGGTACGCAGAAAGATGTGGCCTGTCAATCAAAGCAACCCCTCAAACCTTGAGGCATTGCTTCGCTCTCTATCTGGCTGGGGAAGATGCTAACCCAGTTCCCCTTCAAGTCCTTTTTGGCCATGAATCCTTAGATGGCATCAACCGTTATGTTCATGCCTACGATAAGTATGCTGAAGAGACTCACCGCAGATACCATCCTCTGGCTAAGCCAGTGTAAAATCAAGCACTTGGAACTTTATGTCAACTACTATTAAGGAAGGGTTGCCTGCCAAAAATTAAATGCCAAATTTTTAAACTTCTTACAGCAAAATTTTGATAAATACCATGTAACTAAGACTCTGTGGTGCCTTTACGGCCGCAGCCCCGCCCCTAATGACCTCAGTCAAAAAGCTCAGCCACCATTCTGCCCACGTGTCTGGCAATGGCAGGAGCGGCAGTTAGACCCGGGGATTCTATCCCGATTAGATTTATTAAGCCCGGAAAGCCTGCTTTCTCTTCATGGACAATGACGAAATCTCGGAAGGCTTCGTCTGGCTCCTGAAGCTTAGGCCTTATGCCAGCAGATTCGGGGGCCAAATCTTCAAGTTCAACAAAGGGAAGGAATCTCTTGGCTGAATTGTAGAAATATTGCTTATATGTCTCGTCAACCGCATAGTCTATCGCTTCAACATAGTGGGCGCTGGGGCCAAGTAGCACCCTACCATCGAGTCCCTGTCTCAAATGAATCCCATGCCCAACTTGCTCTGGGACAGGATAGATGAGCCTGCTTACAAGATTTCTATATTTTGAGTCTAGACTAAAGTATTCGCCTTTGCAATAATGAAGCTTATAACCTGCCTTAGCTATATCTATCCCAGCTAGCTGGGCTATCTTGTCAGAGTTTAAGCCAGCGCAGTTCACGACAACATGGGCAACAAAAGCAGAAATGCCATCTCGGTCCTTTATTTGAACTTTGTACTTTGCCCCTGCCCTTTCTATTCCTATCACCTCAGTGTCGAAGACAAACCTAGCTCCTTTTTCCCTCGCTTGGCTGTAAAGAAACTTCAGCAAAGTGTAGGAATCCAAAATTCCGCTGGATGGGGATAATAGTCCAGCTCTAGCTTCGATGTTCGGCTCGAGTTTCTTCAATTCCGTCCGGGAAAGGAGTACTAAATCATCGACGCCATTTTTTCTTCCTTGCTCGTAAAGTTCTTCGAGCCAGCTAATCTCATTTTCGTCTGCTGCCACGATAATCTTGCCAGTTTTCTTATAGGCTATATTATGCTTGTCACAAAGCTTGTAAAGCAGGCTTTTGCCTTCTACACAAAGCTTAGCCTTAAGAGAGTCCTCAGGATAGTAAATACCGGCGTGAATTACTTCACTATTCCTGCTACTAGTCTCGAGCCCAAAGGTGCGGTTCTTTTCAAAGACGAAAATTCCTTTTTTTGCTTGTGCGATTTCACGAGCCGTAGCCAGGCCAACCACTCCAGCACCAATGATTGCTACATCGATTTCAACAGGCATTTACCCTCTTGGCTCCTATTCGTGACATCAGTCAGGGCTATTTACACTCATTTTATAGAAGTTGATTAATTACTCGAGCTTCCAACCGAGTCTTGAGTATAAGACTGTACCGGCAAGGAGAAGTGCGAAAGAAAGAGCTATAGTCAGAGTTATCTGACCGGAAGTTAAAGGGTTATAAGCAACCATATTTGGTCCGGTCAGTAAGTGTACGATTGATGCTTGTGCTGAGGAAATGGGATAGACTCGAGCAAACGTCTGAAGCGGCACAGGTAGAGACTCGTAGGGAGCGAATAGGCCTGATATGGCGGATGTTATTACTGCAATGCCGACCCCCGTCATGATTGCGCCCTGAAGATTCTTAATCAATGTGCCGGCAATAAGCCCCACTCCAGCCGAGGCACAAATTACCAGAAAGATGAAGCCAATCGCTTGTAAAATCTCGACTCCAGCTCCAGTGAAACGTGCACCAACTGCGATACCAATTACTATAACCAGAGCTGCTGCCAGCAAAGAAAGGGTAATAACAGCAGAGATTCTACCAATGAAATCCTTGTAAGGTTTTATGGGCATTGATATGAGTTTGGAAAGTAAACCGTTCGCTCTATCGCCGGCGATACTGGCGGGAAGGTTGGACATGCCGGCTATCATCAGCGCAAAAACCATCATTGAAATGGCAATAGAACCCTTGATATAGGGAACCACTTCTTGAGGGGCACTACCTGTAAATGAGAAGCTTCCAATGAGTACCCAGATTATCGGCCAGGCTATGGTCCAAAACAGTGCCGCCTTCTCCCTGAGCAGCTCCTTCACTGCCTTGGTGTAGGCTGCAGATATCTGCCTCAATTACCCGGTTGCCTCCTGTAAGTTCCTTTCGGTCAGTCTGAAAAAGACGTCTTCGAGGGTTGGCCGTGCCATTTCGATACGCATCACCTTATGTCCGGCTTGGTCAAGACTTCTTACCACATCGGCCAGTACTCTGTCACCATTTCTTGAGTAAATCTTGTAGCCAGTCTCCGATTCCGCTACCTTTTCATTGATGCTATAACCCTTTAACACTGAGAGCACACTATCGGTCTTCCCAGCCGTCTCCACGGTTATCACATCCTCGACAGCATGTTTCCTCTTGAGCTCATCAGGAGTGCCTTCAGCTATCATTTTACCATTGTCTATGAGACCCACTTTTGAGGCTAGCTCGGCATCGCTCCCGATATGAGTAATTAGAATAATACTGGTTTTCCTGTCCATAATCTCTTGAATCATACTGAAAAAGGATCTTCTGGCAGCGGGGTCGAGTCCAGTCGTCGGCTCATCCAGGATAAGAACCTTTATACCAGGGAAAATTGCTGTCGCAACTTCTAACCTTTTCCTCATCCCGCCAGAGTACTTGGCGACTCTCTTATCCGCTTCTTCAGAAAGGCCAACGTTTTTTAGCACTTCAACCACCAGCTGATTTGCCTGGCTCCGAGAATATCCCAGGAGATTAGCGAAATACACCAGGTTTTCTCTTCCTGAGAGCTTGGGCGAGGAGAAATTCTCCTGGGGTACATACCCTATGAATTCCTTAGCCCGTGCCGGCTTATTTCCATAGACTTCGACAATACCGCTATCTTGCGTTTTCACCGCAGCAATTATTGAAGCCAGTGTAGTCTTGCCCGAACCGTTTGGCCCCATCAGAGCATAGAACTCGCCTTCCGGCACATCAAGGTTAACTCCGTCAAGCACACGCCGGCTGTCATATGTCTTGACTAGATTTTCTACATGTATGGCAAACACTTAGAAATGCCTCGATTCTGTAATCGGATGAAGTATTATACCTCATGAGTCGACTTACGTATATAGACAGCTGTTTACGAAATCTGGGACGTGGTGGAAAGTGAGGAGTGAAAGTAAGCACAGTCCAGAACTCAGGACATGGGGACTTTGAGGTGGTGTAATATAGTGTACGAAGACATGTGCCCTGGACCAACCTGTCAATGCCAGCTATAGGTATCTTCTCTCCTTTATCCCAGAATCTTCTCTGCCTCTTCCCTATAGGCGTCCATTAGATATGGTACTCCGGTGACCTTGGTGCATTCTTCGGTCAAGGACATCAGCTGACGCCGCGTAATAGCTGGCACACTAAAACATCTTGCCCCAGCCATTAATTGCTGTAAACCTACTCTAATCTTTTCGCTGAAACTGTATATTCCTACGGCACCCAGCGGGATATTCTTCATTTCGCCAGCACCTACTATACCCTTGACGTCTTCGTAGCAGACGAAAATCTCTTCAGGGGTTGAACCGAATTGACCAACTGTATTGGGTAACTTACCATCCTTAAGCCATTGTTCAATATTCTTGCCTACCATCCCCGGAATCATCAAAGCCCGTCCCATGCAGACTGCTTTAGTAAAGGGTGCACCAAGGGCAAGAGCCTTGAATACGCCATCTTCACTACTGAATCCACCAGCAAAGGCGATATCAGGTACTCGTTCGCCTCTATCGGCCAGCTTCTGGCAAAACTCGTAAGCGGCGGCGTGGAGGTAGAGACTTGGCATGCCCCATTCTTCCATCATTCGCCAAGGACTCATACCGGTACCACCACCAGCGCCATCTAGTGTAAGCAGATCAATCTTGGCATTCGCCCCCCACCTGAGGGCCATGGCCAGTTCTCGTAACCCGTAGGCACCACTTTTCAAAGTAATACGTTTGAATCCCAAATCCCTGAGCCGTTTAACCTCAGTATAAAAACCTTCTTCATCGATAAAGCCAAGGCGGCTGTGGCGTTCAAATTCCTTGAGAGAACCGTCCTTAAAGGCTGCCCGGGATAACGGATTTGAAGGGTCAGGCGTGATAATATAGCCACGCTTTTGAAGCTCTAGTGCTCGTTCTAAACTGTTGACCTTGATTTCGCCGCCGATACATTTCGCACCCTGTCCCCATTTTAGTTCAATGGTGTTCAGGCCGTGTTTTTTGCTAACGTATTCAGCGACACCCAATCTAGTATCCTCTACATTCATCTGGACCAGGATTTCACCATATCCCTGATGATAACGTCGGTAGATCTCGATTCGACGGTCCATATCTGGTGCTGAAATAATCTTGCCATTTGAATCAAGCTCAAGCTGAGGGTCGATACCGCAAACGTTCTCACCACAGACCAATGTAACCCCACTGATAGCAGCGCCAATAGCGAAATGGTCCCAGTTCTTACGGGCTATCTCTGTGGAACCCAAAGCCCCCGTAAAGATAGGAATCTTCATCTTGACTTTAATGTCCCAGCCGTATTCAGTCTCAGTATTTACACTTGTGAAAATAGCTGTATCAGGGTCACCGATTACCCCAGTTGGTAGCCCTTCGGCCCCTAAAGCATATCCTTGAATATTCAGATGCGAGTAATCAACCGGATATTCTTTGTCACCTCCAGCAGTAACTTCACCGTAGGGTCCGGGATAGATTAGTTCCCTACCACGGAAGGTTGCCTTGAAGACCTCGCAGTTCCCAGTGCAACCGTCAAGGCAGCGGGAGCAGAGACCACTCATAGGCACTACACTTCTGGAACGATTGGCAGTTCTAGTGGCTTCATTGGCGTTTGGTCGTTGCAGATTCATTCTCTAACACTCCTTAATTTATTATTTATTAACGGGTATCCCCTTTTTTTGCAAAAAGCTCTTAGCTTGAGATATTGAAATTTCGCCGAAGTGGAAGATAGACGCGGCTAAGACCGCCGATGCCTTGCCGATGGTTATAGCTTCGTAAAGATGTTCCAATTTTCCCGCACCTCCGGAAGCAGTGACCGGGATACTGACGGCTTCTGCTACGGCTCTGGTCATCTCCAGGTCATATCCTTCCTTTGTGCCATCGGCATCCTTGCTGGTGAGTAAAATTTCACCAGCACCTAATGCTTCCACACGCTTAGCCCAGTCAACAATGTCCATTCCCGTGGATTCACTGCCACTCTTGACTACTACCTCTAATCGTGGAAGACCAGTCCCGGCAGGATTCTTTCGCCCATCGATGGCAACAACGAGCTTTTCCTTGCCAAACTTGTTTGAGGATGCTTTTATAAGCTCAGGATTTCTAACTGCAGCCGTATTTATCGAAACCATGCTCACCCCAAGGTCGAACAGGCTCTGCATGTCTTCAAGGCTAGCGATACCGCCTCCCACGGCAAAGGGAACCGTAACCACCTCACAGACCTTTTTCACCCATTCAAAACGCGTCTTTCTACTCTCCACGGTGGCGAAGATATCAAGGAATACCAGTTCATCAGCTCCTTCTCGGCAATAAGCCTCCGCCGCCTCTACAGGGTCTCGAGCATCCCTCAGATTCACGAAGTTTATTCCCTTGACCACCCTGCCATCCTTCACGTCCAAACAGGGTATGATTCGCACTACATTCATTTCATAAATCCCGGAACTTAATCAGGTCTTGGTATTCCATTACGGTACCCATAGCATGATTTTCCACTTCTATGCCGGATTCAACCGCAGCAGCTACAGAGTTAAGTCCCCCTGTGAGTATCATTCCGACCTTATTTAATTCTACAGGAACCTCACACACAGACTTGCTTACCTCGCCCATCATAAGCACTCCACCCAGATCAGCTTCTTTTAAGACGGCAACGACCTTTTCTGCTCCGGGTTGGCATATAGCCGGTATTTCTCGGAAGTTGGCTAAAATTCTCCCCTCCCCTTTTCTAGCCACTTGACCAACGCTGGTCATCTTACTGGCAATATATATCTCTGAAGGGTCTAAAGATGAGCCTGAATATTGGATAAGCTCCACAAATCGCAAAGGCTTGTGGTTCTTAATTTGCAAAATACCACCAAATTTGGAATCCATAGGAATACCAGCTTTGAGCAAAGCACCATTAATTATAACGCTACAGACAGTGGCCAGACCTATTTTACCCTGGGGTACAATTATCCCCCCTAATTTTTCACCCTGGCGAGCTACAGCCACAAGGTCACTAACACAAATCCCGGCCTGAAAAACTCTTTTCATAATTTCGATCGCCTTCCTAAATTGCTTCTCAGGGAAAAAGGAGACATTAACGGGAACCTTGCCCTGACGCTTATCTATGTCAAAGTCCGTTTGATAGGCCAAAAGCTCAATTCTAGAAGCTACAAAACCAACCTTGTCCCTGACTAGAGCACTTTCTAATTCTTCGCGGCCTAGCTGTGTAATCAACCTGCCATCCCTTCCTGCACTCTGTGTAAACCCGCGCGCATCCATTAGTTTAAGGTGGTACCGCACCGCCCTTTCGCCTAGCTCAACCCCGTGGTCCTTCAAACTCTGCGCAATAACCCTGGCTCCAAGAGGCTCCGGCGAGTCCCTCAGGATTCTCATGATGGCGATTGTCTTTCTTTCTACGTCTTGTGTTTCGAAACCCACGGTAACACTCTGGTATTCCGGGTAATAGGAAACCGTTTTCCACAATACCAGAGCGAAGTCATGCTTGTCAACTATAATCCGTTCCTATTATTTTTCCCAATGGTTAATGTTCTATGATTTTGTCACCTTAAATGTCCTGTGAAAATGTCGCTCATGTTAAGAGCTTGCTTAGTTTCGTCGCTTGGTGTATCATGAGCCTTTCAGGAAATCGACAAGATATGAAGGTGGGGGTTCTCGCTCTACAGGGAACGTTCATAGAGCATATTGGCATTCTGCGACAATTGGGTGTGGAGGCCCCTCCGATTCGCCTGCCCCATGAACTCGATACACTGGACGGGCTTATTATCCCCGGCGGGGAAAGCACTACCATGCTAAGGCTCATGGAAAGTTTTGGGTTAATTCAACCTGTGAGGGAGATGGCTCGAGATGGTTTACCTATTTGGGGAACCTGTGCCGGGATGGTCTTGCTTGCCAAGAATGTCTCCAACTATGAAATTGAGACTCTAGGCCTCATGGATATGAAGATCAGGCGCAACGCCTTTGGCAGCCAGATTGATAGCTTTGAGGTAGACCTGGAGATACCGCTTGTGGGCGAAGAGCCATTCCATGCTGTTTTCATTCGAGCCCCGGTTGTCAAAGAGGCCAAGCCAGGTGTAAAAATCCTGTCCCGTCTTCCCGATAGCACCATCGTCGCCGCCAGGCAAAATCGGCTGCTGGCCTGTGCTTTCCACCCAGAGTTCACCGACGACTTGAGGTTCCATAGCTATTTCTTGAATATGGTCAGCCAAAAACTGTCCCACAACCCTGAGGACGGAATCCTTCAAGGTAGTCCACTTGGGCCTTGAAGGGTAGTAGGCTCCTGGAAATTGTAGGAAGGTGAGTCGCTTGTTTCGAATTGAGGTCTCACTAAAGGCTGGTTTTCCCGACCCAAGGGGAGACAGGCTGGAGATGGACATCCGCGACGTTGGCATCACGACTGTAAAACAGGCTAGGGTCAGCGATGTATATCTTCTGGAGGGAGAGCTGGATGAGGCGGAGGTGAGGAAAATCGGCCAGGAACTACTGGCTGACCCTGTGGTTGAGGATTTTTCTTGGGGCGAGGGGCTCTTATCTCGTATCGAGGGTGGGGATGCCCACGTTATTGAGGTGGCCTACAACCCTGGCGTGACGGATCCTGTGGAGGAGAGCGTCGGCAAGGCAATCCGCGACCTCGGTATAGCTACGGTTACGTCAGTGAAGACCGCCCGTAAATATTCCTTACGGGGCGATCTCTCGGAGGAGACCCTTCAATCTATCTGCGATAAGCTGTTGGTCAATAGCCTGATCCAGCACGTGGTCACGAAGCGGGAGGCGGTTGCTCTCCCCTCCACAACCTACAAATTTGTCTTAACTACTGTAGATTTGCTTAACCTGGACGATGACGGTCTGATGGGGGTGAGCAAGGACAAGCTCTGGTTGAATCTAAGCGAGATGAGGCTCATCAAGGATTATTTCTCAAGTCTGGGCCGCAATCCCACCAATGTGGAGCTTGAGACCCTGGCGCAAACTTGGTCCGAGCACTGCATTCATAAGACCTTCAAGAGCAGAATCAGGCTAGGTCAGCTTGTTGTCGACAACCTGCTTAAGAGCACTGTGATGAAGGTCACCGAGGAGTTAAAAAAGCCCTGGTGCCTTTCGGTTTTTCGGGACAATGCCGGCGTAATAGATTTCGATGGCCGCTATGCCGTCTGTTTCAAGGTAGAAACACATAATCATCCTTCGGCAGTGGAGCCCTATGGAGGGGCAGCGACGGGGATAGGTGGTGTCATTCGCGATATCTTGGGGACGGGACTGGGAGCCAAGCCTATCCTGGACACCGATGTGTTTTGTTTTGCTCCTCCTGATTTCCCCGATGATAAACTCCCCCGTGGTGTGTTGCATCCCCGCCGCATTTTCAAGGGCGTCCGCGCCGGCGTGGCTGACTACGGGAACCGACTCGGCGTACCCACGCTAAACGGTGCTATCCTCTTTGACGAGCGATACCTAGGCAACCCCTTGGTCTTCTGCGGGACAGTAGGTCTGTTACCCGCGAGCATGAGCCAGAGGGGCCAGCAGCAGATTGGAGACTTGGTGGTTCTGGTGGGGGGCAGGACCGGACGTGATGGAATCCATGGCGTTACCTTCGCCTCGGGAGAGCTTACCAAGGAGTCGGAGGCTATCTCCGCCAGCTCCGTTCAGATTGGCGACCCCATTACGGAGAAGAAGCTGATAGATGTCCTCCTCAAGGCGCGGGACCGGCGACTATACCGGCGAATCACCGATTGTGGAGGGGGTGGGCTTTCATCGGCGGTGGGGGAGATGGCTGAGGAGACGGGCGTGCGTGTTTACTTGGAGCGAGTCCCTCTGAAGTATTCGGGGCTCTCCTACACAGAAATATGGATATCTGAATCTCAGGAACGGATGGTGCTGGCTGTGCCACCAAACACGGTCAACCAGTTGATTTCTCTTTTCCAGGGTGAGGGGGTGGAAGCTACCGCCATCGGAGAGTTCACCGATACTCGACGGCTTGAGCTTTTCTACGAAGGCAATCTGGTTGGCGACCTCGATATGGAGTTCCTGCATAAAGGGTTGCCTCAACTGGAGAAGGAGGCCGTCTGGGAGTTGCCACAGCATGCAGAGCCGGATTTTCCGCAGCCAACTGACCTGCGTGAAGACTTGTTTCGTATTCTGGCCTCGTGGAATGTTTGCAGTAAGGAATGGGTGATACGCCAGTACGACCACGAAGTACAGGGTGGTAGCGTTCTCAAGCCCCTCACGGGGGTAAACAATGATGGCCCCAGTGACGCCGCCATCGTCAGACCGATACTCGATTCAGAGAGGGGCATCGTCGTCGCCAACGGCATCAATCCCAAGTATGGGGACATCGACCCGTACTGGATGGCCGCCTCCGCTATAGATGAGGCGTTGCGGCAAGTTGTGGCTGTTGGGGGCAGCCTTCGGAGAGTGGCGCTGCTGGATAACTTCTGTTGGGGCAATCCAGACAAGCCGGATAGATTGGGGGGCCTGGTGCGGGCGGCGCAAGCCTGCTACGATGTTGCTCTCGGCTACGGGACTCCCTTCATCTCCGGAAAGGATAGTCTCTATAATGAGTTTGAGACCGAAAAAGAGAGCATCTCCATTCCACCCACGCTGCTCATCTCCGCAGTGGCGGTGATGGATAATGTAGAGAAGGCAGTTACAATGGATTGCAAGCGAGAGGGCGACCTGGTCTACATCATCGGCACCACGTGGAATGAGCTTGGCGGCTCACAATACTACGGCATTCATGGTTATGTGGGAAACAAGGTGCCCAGGGTTGACTCCAAGAAAGGGAAGAAGCTCATGGACGCCCTCAGCGCCGTCATGGAGAAGGGCCTGGTCAGGGCCTGCCATGACCTGAGTGAAGGGGGCATCGGGGTGGCTGCCGCCGAGATGGCCTTCGCCGGAGGTTTAGGGATGGTAATCCATTTGGGGCAAGTGCCGCTGGGCGAAGCCATAAATCGAGACGATTACGTGCTCTTCTCCGAATCGAATACCAGGTTCCTGGTAGAGGTAGCCCCGGAGGACAGGCACCAGTTCGAGGGTATGATGGCTGGAGTCGATTTCTCCGCCGTCGGTCAGGTTACAAGCAAAGGAAGGCTCGAGGTCTACGGTCTTAATGGGGAAATAGTGCTTTCATCTCTCATCGCTGAACTCAAAGAGGCCTGGCAGAGACCTCTTCGTTGGTAGGACTTGACATGATGATTAAGGTGAGGACACTGATACTGCGAGCCCCGGGGACAAACTGCGACGTGGAAGCCGCCTTTGCCTTCGAACGAGCCGGTGCGCAGGTGGACTTGATCCACGTGGATGAGCTTATCCGTCGGCAGAAGTCCCTCTCCAATTACCAGATAATGGTCATCCCCGGCGGTTTTACTTATGGGGATGATATCTCGGCCGGGAGAATCCTGGCCAACGAGCTAAGACTCAAGCTGGGGGACGAAATTAAAAAGTTTGTTGACGATGGCAGGCTCATTCTGGGGATCTGTAATGGTTTTCAGGTCCTGGTGAAAGCTGGCATGTTACCTAAGTCGAGGGGTGAAAACACGCAAGCGCTAACCCTAGCTGGCAACGATTCCGGCAGGTTTGAGTGTCGCTGGGTCTACCTCCGCGCCAATAAAACAAGTCCCTGTATTTTTACACGGGGAATAAACCTTATGTATCTCCCAGTGGCCCACGGAGAGGGTAAGGTCGTAATTGAACCGGGGGCGCTAGAAGAGCTAAATGTGGCACTTTACTACGCTGACGAGACAGGAAACATTCGGGCCGGCTACCCTCACAATCCCAATGGTTCAGTGAACAATATAGCCGGCATCTGCGATGCTACCGGTCGCATTTTTGCCCTGATGCCACACCCGGAGCGATTCATCCGTTGGACGCAACATCCAAGGTGGGCCAGAGAGCCCCGGCGGGATTATGGGGACGGCTTCCGCGTTTTTCTGAACGCTGTGGAGTGGGCCAAGAGCATTTGAATAAAAGGGCGGGTTATCCTGCATTAGCCTCTGTAGACTACGAAAAATGCTTATTAATGTTTGCTATACTATTTGTTACCATAAGGAGGCAGATTGCACAACATAAGGGTTGGCATAGCCCAGATTAATTCCACTGTGGGCGACCTCAGCGGTAATACCAAGAAGATAGTGCAATTCATTGACCAGGCAAAATCGCTGGGGGTTGACCTTCTCACCTTCCCTGAATTGGCCATAACTGGCTACCCCCCTGAAGATTTGCTGCTTAAGCCACACTTCATCAGGCAAAACAGGGGAAGCCTTAACAAGATAATAGAGCACTGCTCAGATATAGCGGTAGTGGTGGGCTTCGTTGACAGCGATGGCGCTATATACAATGCTGCCGCGGCGCTCTATAACAAAAAATTGGTGGGTGTTTACCATAAATTCTATTTGCCGAACTATGGTGTGTTCGATGAAAATAGGTATTTCCAGGCAGGAAGGGAATGCCCCGTTTTCATCATTTATGGCATCGGTATAGGCATAACTATCTGTGAAGATATGTGGTATGAAGCCGGGCCGGCAATTGTCCAGGCCTATGCCGGAGCTAGGGTGCTGATTAATATAAGCGCTTCCCCGTATCATGCCGGAAAAGGGCTCTTTAGAGAAAGGATGCTTGCTACCAGGGCATCAGACAGTGCAGCTATTGTTGTCCATAATAACTTGGTTGGAGGGCAAGATGAGCTTGTATTTGACGGCAATAGTCTGATTATCAATGAGAAAGGAGAACTCATTGCTCGGGGGAAGCAGTTTGAGGAAGACTTTGTAGTGGCTGATTTGGATGTGGAGTCAGTATTCCGCTCTCAGTTGCATGATCCTAGACGAAGAAAAGAAACGCCATGGGTCAAGGAGAAACTAGAAGAAGCTACCAAGATAGAGGTGTCAAGGGAGTATCCGGCAATTGCCAGGCCACCTTTGCCGCCAAGACGAGTTGAAAGGTTAGATGAACTTGCTGAGATTTACCAGGCCCTTGTTCTCGGCACCAGAGACTATGTGCGTAAAAATGGCTTTGAGAAAGTAGTTATCGGTTTATCCGGTGGGATTGATTCAAGCCTGGTAGCTGCCATAGCAACAGATGCCCTGGGGGCTGAAAATGTCATAGGTGTTTCCATGCCCTCTCGCTACTCATCACCGGGCAGCAAATCGGATGCTGAATCTTTAGCAAGGAATCTAGGCATAGAGTTCGAGGTAATATCCATTGAGAAAGTGTTTAGCTCCTATTTGGAAACGCTGGCTGAGCCATTCAAGGATATTCAACCGGATGTCACCGAGGAGAACATTCAGGCAAGGGTCAGGGGCAATATTCTCTTTGCCTTGTCCAATAAGTTCGGCTGGTTGGTGCTTGCTTGCAGCAATAAAAGCGAGACGGCTACGGGCTATACCACCCTTTATGGAGATATGGCTGGAGGCTTTATTCCCCTGAAAGATGTCCCTAAGACGCTGGTCCTTGACTTAGCCAGATACAAGAATCGCCGGGCCGGGAAAGAGGTGATACCCTCTGCTGTCTTAACCAAAGCACCATCAGCTGAACTAAGACCCGACCAAAAGGATACCGATACCCTGCCACCATATGATATACTGGATCCTATCCTAAAGGCCTATGTAGAAGATGACTTGCCGATTAACCAGATTATAGCCATGGGTTTTGACCGCGACATAGTTACCAGGATAGCTCGCTTGGTAGACCGGAACGAATATAAGCGCCGCCAAGCTGCCCCGGGCATAAAGATAACTCCCAGAGACTTTGGCCGGGATAGGAGATTGCCCATCACCAATAAATTCAAGGAGGAATAGCTTGAGGAAAATCGGCGGTATCTTGCTAGCAGCCGGCCTGGGCATTTTGATAGGCTGGGGGCTTTATTGGTTCTTCAGTTTAGCTTTCTTAGAGCTGCCCTTGCCAGTTAAGATTGCTATTGCCGCGATAGCTGTGGGGCTTATCATACTCCTGGCATCGCTAGGTTGGGAGAGGTATCGAGCATCCAAGGAGGAAAAGGAGAAATTCAAGGAGGTAGAAAAATGATTGTGGTTACCACAGAGCACATAGAGGGCAAAAAGATAACGGAAACCCTGGGTTTGGCTAAAGGCAGCACTATCAGGGCCAGGCATGTGGGACGTGATGTTATGGCGGGCTTACGAAATATTGTCGGCGGCGAAGTCAAGGATTATACCGTAATGCTGGCACAGGCTCGGGAAGAAGCATTACAGAGGATGATTGAGCAAGGCGAGAAGATGGGTGCCAACGCCATAGTAGGCGCCAGGTTTGTAACCTCGATGGTGATGTCTGGAGCTGCCGAGATGGTGGCTTATGGAACAGCAGTAAAGGTAGCGTGAGTTTAAATTGGCTGATGTCCAGATTTTTGTAGTTGCCTGATTCATAAGGCTCGGTTGCCCAATTTATTGGGCAACTACATTTTTAAACAACCTCTTCCCTGAGATACTCGTTCCTTGAGTGTATATCCATCCTTCTCATAGCCCGGTTTAACTTCTTTCAGCATAGCAACAATCGGGCTATATCTTAATGTCTCTTGGTTAGATTTTAGGCTCCAAGTGCAGTTGGACAAATAGGTGAATTTTATGATATCATCTCCTCAGCTTATGATTAGGAAAGGAAAGGAAATCTCAGAAGGAGGACATGCGATGTTGTGAGGCAAGCGAGATGAGCTTAATCTGGGGTTATCTACCTGCTTTTTACAGACAGATAAGAGCTTAATTATCCAGTTCATAATGCAAAGTTAGTTTTGTTTATGTCCTGACTTTTGGGTTTCCCAAATTACAAAGAATGAATCTTCGCTAAACTCCTCCACACGCCCCAGCCGAACACACATTACTCCCCCGGATTTTGTCTTACGCGAGTCAAGAGCACTGACTCGCAGCATGCTGAATGAAAGGAAGGTTATAGTAGTATGTTTATCACTGACGATAGGGCCGCTGTCGATATTGAAATCGACAAAAAGCAAGTATGCCACTACATAGGATATGAGGATGCTAAGAATCTGTCAGCGCGTATTTCTTCTTTAATTGATGACTACGCAGAGCACGCTCATGACCTTATTAACCCGTTATATTCATATGTTATAAAAGATGTGGAGTGGGCTCGAGGCTCCATCTCCCTTATTGAAGGTTCAGTTATCTTCAAAAGTCGCATTATCACCAAGTTGTTGGAGCATTGTCCCCAGGTGGCAATATTCTTGGTGACAATAGGCAAATACCTGGAAGAGACAGCATTTCAGTTAGCCAGAGACGGGCTTATACTCCAGGCAACTGTTTTGGATTCAATAGGGTCGGATGCTGTGGAGAAGGTGGCGGACTTTGCCCAGGACAGAATAAAGGAGATAGTCAAGGCTCGGGGACTTGTCACCAGCCAGCGCTTTAGTCCTGGCTATTGCGACTGGAATATAGGCCAGCAACGGATGCTCTTCTATGCTCTAACCGGTAATACGTTAGGGATTCACTTGACCGGGGAGTGTCTAATGATTCCCCAGAAGTCAATTTCGGGCATTATCGGTATCGGACCCTCAATCGACAATGTCGAGAACTACCACCCTTGCAAGACCTGCAACAAACAAGATTGTCCAGGAAGGAGATAAAGGCAAGGATAATGACCCGCAAAGGATTGGAGGGAGGCAGTTTTAAGGTTCTAACTGAAGATTCTATATTGAAGGTGCACCAGACTGCGATGCAAGTGATTGAAGAGGTGGGCTTTGAGGTGCAGTCAGACATGGCACTGGAGCTTTTCGAGGGAGCTGGAGCCAGGGTGGATCGGGAAAAGCATCTGGTGCGGCTGGATGGGAGTAAAGTTAAGGAGCTTATTGAAGCGGCACCATCGGAAATTAGACTCTGTGGACAGGATGAAGCACATGATATTATTTTGGGCGGCCGGCGAGTGTATGCCGGAACGGGCGGCACGGCACTTTATGTCTATCAGCCTGATGTTAACCAGAAAAGACTGGCAAGCATGGAAGACCTGCGATGCATCGCCAGATTGGTTGATAAGCTGGATAACATCCATTTTTTTCTGCTGCCGACATATCCCAATGAACTGCCTTTGGAACAGGTAGATGTGAACCGATTTTTCGCCGGACTGGATAATACCACCAAGCATGTTATGGGGGGTGTTTATACGCTTGATAGTGCGGAACAGGTGATACGGATGGCACAAATTGTTGCCGGCTCTGCTGAAAATCTTCGCCAGCGCCCCCTAATATCCATGATAGCATGCATCATAAGCCCACTGAGGATAGACAAGACGTATGGCGACTTGCTCGTGACCATTGCCAGAAATGGCATACCTGTAGCTTGTCCCGCCGAACCATTGTGTGGAGCTACTTCACCGGTTACGCTCGCTGGAACCTTGTTAGTCCAAACCGTAGATTCGTTGTTGGGTGTAATGCTTACCCAGATTGTAAACCCGGGGACACCGGTCCTCTTCGGTTCGGTCGCCACAAATACTGACCTGAGAGACCTAAAGTACCTGGCAGGTTCGGTTGAGATGGGCTTGCTCAACGCAGCTGGCGCACAGATGGCACAGTTCTATCAACTTCCTTTCTATGCTACCGGTGGCATGACCGATTCTAAAGTGCTCGATGCTCAGAGTGGCTATGAGTCTGCTTTGACCAACCTGCTCTGTGCCCTTTCAGGAGCTAACTTCATCCATGATGCTGCTGGGCTTATGGAGTTCGCAATGACCGTGTGCTACGAGAAATATGTCATGGATAACGAGATACTGGGCATGGTGATGAGAGCCGTAGAGGGAATCAAAGTGGATGATGACACTCTGGCCTTTGACCTCATAAAGCAGGTAGGACCGGGAGGTGATTTCATAGCTGCCAGGCATACAAGGCACTTCATGCGCAGCGAGCACTACCAGCCGTCTCTGAGCGACAGGGATAGCCAGGAGGAATGGCTAGCCAAAGGCGGAAAGGCGACATGGGAAAGAGCTTCAGAAATTGTAAAGGAGCTTCTGGTTAAGCCTAAATACAGTCTCCCTACACCGATAAGACAGCAAGTACTATCACAAATCAAGGGGATAATTGCCTGAACCATGCTTGTAATCGGAGAAAACATAAACGCATCAAACAACCCGGTCGCTGAGGCTATTGCCAAACGAGATGAAGAGTTCCTGGTAAGCCTGGCTAAAGCTCAAACATTAGCTGGGGCTGATTTCATCGATGTAAACGCTGGCAGTGGTAATGGGTCACTACAGGAAGCAACTGCAGCTATCAGGTGGCTGGTGGGAATAATCCAGGCTGCCATTGAGCAGCCACTGTCTATTGACAGTGATTCTCCAGAGGTAATCGAGGCTGCCCTAAAGGAATATCATGGTGAGAGGTTGATGATTAACTCGGTCACTGCGGAGCCAGCGAGGTTGGAATCTATCGGCCCATTGGTAGCCGAGCGACAGGCCTGGGTAATAGCACTGGCCATGGGAACAGAAGGAATACCTGACCGCGTCGAAGAGCGTCTGACTGCTTGCGACTTGATAATGTCATACCTGACTGGTTTGGGTGTAAAGGCAGAACAAGTATTATTTGACCCGCTTGTATTACCTATCGATGTGGATACACGCCAGGGATTGGTCACCTTAAAGACCATAGAGCAAATCAAATCGCGCTATCCTGATGCCAGAACAGTGATAGGATTGAGCAACATTTCATATGGCTTGCCCAAGAGAAAGTTAGTGAACCGCGCCTTCTTGCTAATGGCCGCTTATGCTGGATTAGATGCAGTGATTGTTGACCCGCTTGATAATAAAGCGATGAGTCTTATCAAGGTAGCCGATATGCTCATAGGAAAAGACTCTTCATGCAGGGCATACCTCAGGGCACACAGAAAAGGTAACATAGTAGATTGAACCCACCGCAGATTTCAAAAGTGCAGATAGAAACCGTAAGATTATAAATTCGAGTGAACATGTAAAATGCTCTAACTGATGTCCAACAAGCCAAGCAGCTTAATAAATTACTGAAACTGGAGGATGATAATGCCAGAGGACATAATCAGTTCAATCCAAGAAAGTGTTATCCAAGGGAGGATGAACAAGGATGATGAAGGCATGGATGAAGGGATGATAGGTCAGCCCGGCGTTACCGAGCTTGTTGAGAAGGCTCTTGCTTCCGGCTTGAGTATTCAGGACATAATCACTAAGGGTCTCTCTGGTGGCATGAACATTGTGGGGCAAAAATTTGAAGCGGGGGAATACTTTATTCCTGACATGCTAGCTTCGGCACAGGCAGTTGGAGCAGCCATGGAAATACTTGAGCCATACCTTGCTGCGAGTGGTGTTAATGCCAAGGGCAAGATAATTATGGCTACGCTAAAAGATGACCTTCACGATATTGGCAAGAACATAGTATCCATTCTGCTTCGTGGGGCAGGATATACTGTCAAAGACCTGGGAAACAATGTTGACATTCAGGTCATTGTAGACGCAGTAAGGGAGGAAAAACCACAGTTCCTGGGTTTGTCCGCCCTGCTCACCAGCACCATGGCCCGCATGGCGGATGTGATACAAATGCTTGAGGAAAATGGGCTCAGGGATCAGGTTAAGATTATAGTCGGCGGAGCACCTGTCTCAGAGGAGTTTGCTAAAAGCATCGGCGCTGATGGATATGGCGCGGATGGCTTTCAGGCCGTAGCTGTGGTGGAAGCTCTCGCTTCTGGCACAGAGAACTAGAATAGCGATAATCTGATTGCAGTTGCCCAGTTTGCTGGGCAAGCGAGCCTGATAAATCAGGCAACTATAAAAACTAGGAGGAATCTGGTGCCAAGAAAAGGAATACTGGTTGATAGACCATACGAGAGGTTGACAAGGGAGCAGGTGGAGCTAATTCACCGAGCTTCCATGCAGATACTGACTGACCCCGGGCTAATAAGCTTCAACAGGGAAGCGATGGATATACTCCATAGTCATGGCGCGGCAGTTGAGTCCATCGCTGGTGATCATCAGAGCTGGCAGGTGAAGATTCCAGAGCAATTGGTATTGAAGGCGCTGGACACTGCTCCCAAGACCGTGAAACTGGGGGCTCGGAATCCGGATAATGCCCTCATCATGCACGGTGATGAGCCCAGGGTATATTTTATCACGGGGTCGGAGACTAATATCTGGCTGGATGTGGATTTTCCTACCTATGTGAATAAGGCTGACCCTACCAGGGAGATTAGGGTACCCGAGTTTAAGCCCAGGCGAGGTACAGTTGATGACCTGTGCCAGTCAGCCCATGTTTGTGAGCATCTTGAGATGGTTGATGGCTACATTCGCACCGTGAATATCCAGGACCGCGACATAACCGAAGAGAACAAAGATGTCAATAAATTTTTCGCCTCGCTCAATAATAATACGAAACACTTCATGAGCGGGTTGACCAGTTTAAAACAGCTTGACAACGTGGTGAGGATGGCAGAACTCGTCGCTGGAGGCAAAAAGGCACTTGAGGATAACCCCATCATCTCGTTCATCACCTGCCTGGTAAAGAGCCCACTCCAGTTCGTCGAGGATACCACAGATACTTTCATTGAAGTATGCCGCCGAGGATTGCCAATCGTTGTGTCATCGTCACCACAAGCGGGCACCACTGCACCCATCAAGGAAGCCGGTATCATGGCTCAGATAAATGCGGAGGTGTTGGCAGGCATAACTCTGGGGCAACTGGTAAAACCGGGGGCTCCAGTGCTCTACGGCAGCGTGCCGGTCAGGGCCAGGATGGACACCCTGGGTGATTCCTACGGCTCTGTCGAGACCAGTCAGTACAACATCGACTGCGTCCAGATGGCACATTTCTACGGGATCCCCAACTATTCTACCTCTGGCGTCTGTGACTCGAAGATACCTGGACAGCAATCATCGATAGAGAGGTTGTTTTCGGATATAGTGGTGGCCATGTCAGGACCTCAATTCCTGCACTGTGCCTTTGGTTTGCTGGACTGTAATTCTGTCTTCTGTCTGCTCCAGGCAGTCTTAGACGATGCCCACTTCAAGATGATAGAGTTTTTCTTACGGCAGCCGCGGATTGACCAGCCGGAGCTGGAAGCAATGCTGAAGCAGATACGAGAGGTAGTGGCTACGCCGCAAAAGCTGTACATAGGCCATATTCGTCCCTTGTTGCGCAGTGGGGAAATATCTGGGATATATCCCTTTGAGGGAAGTGGTGAGGCGGACGATGTTTTCGAGCTTGCCTATGAACGAATGAAGGAATTGCTGGCAAGACCGGTAGAGCATATTGATCGAGAGACAACTGCCAGAATATTCGAAGAAATTCCTGGCATACTACCTAGGCTTAACATTTATGAAAGGAAGAGTTAGCATGAGCAAGGATATGATTGCGACAATTAAGGAAAATGTGATACAGGGAAGAAAGATGCAGGAGGATGTAGGGATAGATGAGAGCCTTACGGGAACACCGGGCGTGGTGGAACTCGTGCAACAAGCTCTTGAGAGTAATATCTCCCCACAGGTAATAATAACCGAGGGCTTGACTGCCGGGATGCAAGTGGTCGGCGAGAAGTATGCTACCAAGGAGTACTTTATTCCGGACATGCTTGCCTCAGCTGAAGCGGTAGGAGCGGCGATGGATATCCTGAAGCCCATTCTGGAATCCTCGAACGTGGAGACCAAGGGGAAATTCGCTATCGCAACGGTGAAGGGGGATATCCACGACATCGGCAAGAATATCGTTGCTATCCTGTTGAAAGGCGCTGGTTACGAAGTGCATGACCTGGGAGCGGACGTCCCCACGGAGAAAGTGGTGGAATTCGTGAGAGAAGAAAAACCGGGATACTTGGGACTATCAGCCTTGCTTACCACCACCATGACTGAGATGGGCGTGGTTATCGAAGCTCTTGAGGAAAACAAGCTCAAGAACAGTGTAAAAGTACTCATCGGTGGCGCCGCTGTCTCCGAGGAGTTTGCCCAGGAAATAGGTGCTGATGCCTATTGTGTTGATGCCTTCGCTGCAGTGAAAGTGCTCGAGGGCTACCAGCAGATAGGCTGAGGCGTAGTCACAGGCAGCAGAAATATTTGCGACAAAGGAGTGTTGTATGGCAAGTATAGCCGGAATCTTTTCACTGAACGGAGACGTGCTCGAGGGGTGTGGACAACAGGTTGGCAAGATGCTGGAGCGGATGTGGCACCGCGGTCCAGACAATGCGGTCGTGCATACCTTACCTGACCGCCACGGCGCTCTGGGCGCTAATGAAGTCAATCTGACGCCGGAGAGAACTTGCTGCGCCTCGCTTTCAAGACCTCCATTTATTGTTTTTGACGGAGAGTTGTTTAACGAAAGAGTCCCTGGCCAGCATGATGTTGAGCTATTCAAGGAGTTCTACGAGAAACACGGCAGGGGGTGTTTTTCCCTGCTCGAAGGAAGTTACACATGCGCCATCGTTGATGCAGGCGAAGTAATCCTGGCACGGGATCAAGTGGGTGCCAGGCCTCTCTTTTACGGGTCGGAGCATGGCTTATTATGCTTCAGCAGCGAAATGAAGGGACTGATAGACCACATTCGTTTTGACGTCAATGAATTGCCCCCTGGCCACATATACAGCACCAGCGAAGGCCTGAAGCCTTTTGAACCTTTTGTTCCTGACGTGCCTGAGCCTGGAACCATGAAGGAAGCAACTATGACCCTCCGTCAACTGCTCATAGAGGCAGTGCAGAAAAGAATGCCAGGCGTACGGGGTGTCTCGTTGAGCGGTGGTCTGGACAGCTCTATTGTGGCCGCCATCGCCAAGGAGTACAACCCTGACCTGCATCTGTTCACCGGCACCATTGACAGTGCGTCCGGCCCCGACCTGGAAAATGCTGTGCTAATGGCCAAATTCCTCGGTCTTGAGCACCATCTTCACATCTACCGGATAACCGATTCTGATATTTTCGATTTGATTCCCCGGGCAGTCTGGCATCTTGAGAGTTTTGACGAGGACTGCATATCAGGCATTATCTCTAACTACTACGTTGCGCGGATGGCAAAGGAATACACCGATGCTGTCCTGGTTGGTGAAGGGGCCGATGAACTATTTGGGGGATACCGTATGGTTCTAAAAAACCCAAAAGTGACCAGCGACGCACACCGAGAGCAGCTTGCCCAGAGGTTGCTGGACATCGCCTACAACACTGCCCTGAGGCGCCTCGACCGGGCCTGGATGGCGAAGGCCGTGGTTTACCAGACGCCATTTCTGGACGCCAGGATTGTCGCTTTCGCCAAGAAGATACCGATGGCGTGGAAGATCTACGGTGAGCAGCAGATAGAGAAGTTCATTCTGCGTGAGGCGTTCCGCGATATACTTCCTGAGAAGATTGCCAATCGTGAAAAGCTCCGATTTGCCATGGGGGTTGGCACCGATGATGTCATGGACATGCTGGTGTCCAAGGCAATCAACCCCGAAGAGATAAAGAGCCGCCCTAGGTCAGCCTACGGCATGCCCTTCGCCACGTTCAAAGAACTCCTCTATTACGACGAGTTCTTGAAGCTGTTTCCACCTGCGTATGAGAAACAGACGGTGCGGTGGGACCCCTTCAAGTAGAAGAGTAGCCCATCGCCATCATGTTGATGGCATATCCAACTGTCCTGCCTGAGGAGCGCCGCGGACTAATATGAAGTGGACTATTCTGGGCTCCGGGGGTTGCATGGTAATCCCCAAGCCCCTTTGTCAATGCAGGGTCTGCCAGCAAGCCAGGGAGAAGGGTGTTCCCTATGCCCGGGCAGGCCCCTCCGCTTTCCTTCATGATATTAATCTCCTCATTGACACACCAGCGGAAATTGCAGGCCAATTGAATCGTTGTCATATCCGTCGTATCGATTACCTGACACTAACTCATCTGGACCCAGACCATGTGGAAGGATTGCGCGTGGTGGAGCAGATTGCGCTTGATTTTCGCACCTGGCGTGCCTATCCAGAAAAGCAAATTTGTTTGCTGCTCCCCGAACAGCTAGGCGAACGAATAAGGGAGATTCGGTCTCAGTATGGTCCCCTGGTCGATTTCTACCAGGAGAGTGGTTTTGTCCGGCTCATGCTTTTTCAAGGGGAAGTCCAGATAAATAACGTTCAGATAACTGCCATCCCAGTGGACCGAGGTTCCCAGTTAGCCTTCGTTTACGTCTTTGAAAAGTCAGGACGCAAGGTTGTCTATGCTCCCTGCGATTTCAAGCCTTTCCCGGAGTATCGAACTGAGGTCCAACGGCCCGACCTCCTTGTCATCCAGCCGGGGATATTCGAGGGTGGTCTGAAACATCACTTCAAATACCCTGCAGATCACATCTCGAGAACTACTCTCTACACCTTCGAACAAACACTGGAACTGGCGGCACGCATTGAGGCGAGAAAGGTCTTGTTTGTTCATCTTGAGGAGTACTGGAACCGCAGCTACGATGACTACTGTGCCCTAGAGTCGGACGGCATCAGGTTTGCCTACGATGGCATGCAGATAAACGTATAGCGGCGCATACGCAGTCATGAGCGCTACTCTCCCACATGGTGGCTTTGCCTGCCCCCAACACTTTACAAATGTTTCCTTGGCGACCAAAGGAGCATCCAACAGCCAGGCTGAAAATAAACAAAAAAGCTGCTGAGATAGTAGCCTACGGAACGGCAGTAAAAGTGGTGTGAGTCTAATTAAACCTGCCCTGTTTAGCGGATATACGTATTCTGCTCACAGGATTGGTAAATATCTCTTAAGCTCGTATTCGGTTACCTGGCTCCGGTACTGATCCCATTCGATCTTCTTATTCTCGATGAAAGCATCAAAAACGTGGTCGCCAAGGGCTTTTTTCACCAGTTCACTTTTCTCCGTGAGTTGAATTGCTTCCCAAAGGCTGCCGGGTAGAGTGCCTATCCCTCGCCTCTCTCTCGCCTCCTCGGTCATTTCATAAACATTTTCCTCCACAGGGTCTGGTACTTCATATTCCTTCTCAACTCCTTCCAGTCCAGCAGCCAGCATCACGCTGAAGGCAAGATAGGGGTTGCAAGCAGGATCAGGGGACCTGAACTCTATCCTGGTAGCCTTTTCTTTGCCTGGCATATACTCTGGAACTCTGATAAGGTCGGCCCGATTTCGCCGTGCCCATGAAAGGTACACGGGTGCCTCATATCCAGGAACCAGCCGCTTGTAGGAATTGACCCACTGATTGTTGACCGCAGTGATTTCGGAGGCATGCCTTAGCAACCCGGCGATATAGTGCTTGGCTAGCTTAGAGAGGTGATATTTATCATTCTTATCAAAGAAGGCGTTGACATCACCCTTAAACAGCGACTGGTGGACATGCATGCCGCTGCCATTAATGCCGAAGACCGGTTTGGGCATAAAGGTAGCGTAAACTCCCTGCTGTAAAGCTATTTGCTTGACTACCAGGCGGTAGGTCATCACATTGTCAGCCATGGTCAGGGCATCAGTGTACCTCATGTCTATCTCGTGCTGACTGGCGGCGACCTCGTGGTGGGAATATTCAACGGCTATGCCCATCTCTTCCAATGTAAGAACTGTTTCTCGCCTTAGGTCAGTGGCGACATCCAGGGGTGTCATGTCGAAGTAGCCTCCTTCATCTAAAGCTTGAGTTCCCTTTGAATCCTGAAAGTAGAAGTACTCCAACTCCGGGCCCACATAGGAGGTGTATCCCATGTCAGCCGCTCGCTTCAAATTTCTCTTCAGCACGTATCTGGGGTCTCCCTCGAAAACCTCACCCCCGGGTTTCTGGATGTCGCAGAACATCCTGGCTACGGCATGGTGCACTCTGGGTCTCCAAGGGAGCAACTCAAAGGTGTCCGGGTCAGGCATAGCCACCATATCGCTCTCGTCGATCCTAGCAAAGCCTTGAATAGAAGAACCATCAAAGCCCATCCCTTGCTCCAGGGCGCCTTCCAGTTCCTCCACAGTAATGGCAAAGCCTTTCAGAATGCCCAGAATGTCGGTAAACCACAGCCTGATGAACTTGACATCGTGCTCTTTAGCCACCTTGAGAATATACTCTTTGCTTTCCTTACTGCTTCTGTTTTCCATTTCTGCCCTCCTTTTTCCGATTTTTAATCTCCTTTTATATAGCGTTGTCGCCATCCTCCCCGGTCCTGATACGCACTGCGTTATCAAGAGGAAAGACAAATATCTTTCCATCCCCCATCTCGCCAGTTCTGGCACTGTTGGCAATAGCATGCAGAATCTTGGACACATCTTCGTCCAGGACAACAACCTCTATCTTGAGCTTAGGCAGGAAATCTACCCAATATTCTCCTACTCGCCATTGCAGCAATAGTCCCTTTTGTCGGCCTCTGCCGCTTACCTCAGTAACTGTCATGCCGAAATAGCCATTATCCTCAAGGACTCTTCTGACACTATCCAGTTTTTCTTCCCTGATGATGGCCTCTATCTTTTTCATCTCAGCACCCCTCCATATGCCCTTTCCCCATGTTGTGAGATATCTAAACCTACCGTTTCTTCAGTCTTAGCAACTCTTAGCCCCAGAGTAACGTCTACTATTTTGCCCAAACCCCAACTAACACCGAAGGCATAGCCCCAGACTACAGCGACTCCAGCGAACTGCTTGGCAAGCTGTAGGGCATTGCCCAGAAGCAGACCATCGGCACCAGCCGAATTAATGGCTGCGCTAGCGAAGATGCCGGTGGCTAAAGCACCCCAGGTGCCTCCCATTCCGTGAACTGCCCATACGTCCAGGGACTCGTCTATACCACGCTTCATCCTGAAGAGCATGCAGTAGTAGCAGACCACTGCTGCTACAATACCTATTGGTATTCCTGCCAATGGTGGCACAAAGCCGGCGGCCGGGGTGATCGCCACCAGTCCGGCAACTGCTCCGGTGGCAATGCCAAGGAGACTGGGACGCCGTTGACGCCAGCTGAGTATCATCCAGGTAAAGGCAGCCGTGGCTGCTGAAATGTTAGTGGTGACAAACGCGCTAGCGGCTAACCCTCCCGAGGTCAGAGCACTGCCAGCATTGAAGCCAAACCAGCCAAACCAGAGCAGCCCGGCGCCAAGTGCTACCATGGGAATGTTATGAGGTTCCATAGGCTCCCTCCCCAGGAAACCTTTACGAGGACCAAGTAAGCTGGCTAAAGCTAAGGCTGAGACGCCGGCAGCAATGTGAACCACGGTCCCGCCTGCAAAGTCAAGTGCTCCCAACTTGGCTAGCCAGCCGCCATCACCCCAAACCCAGTGTGCCACGGGGCAATACACAACGGTTAGCCATAAAACGGAAAAGACCAGGATGGCGCTAAATTTCATTCGCTCGACTACTGCGCCGGTGATTAAAGCTACGGCGATTATGGCAAACATAGCCTGGAATATCATGAAGGCCAGGTGAGGAACAGTAGTGGCATAGACAGCAGATGGCGTCTGTCCTACCTGCCTGAGACCCACCCAATCAAGCCCACCAATAATGCCTGCTATATCAGGAGCAAAGCTCAGACTATAGCCATAAAGCACCCAGATTATACCAACGACAGCTAGAGCAGCGAAGCTCATCATCATTGTGGAAAGAACGCTCTTTCTTCTCACCATACCGCCATAGAATAGAGCTACACCAGGCGTCATTAACATGACCAGCGCTGCTGAAATTAGAAGCCAGGCGGTATCAGCGGCATTGACAGACATTTGGAATCCTCCCATATTTCATGTCTACAATTTAATCCGCCTATTGTTTCCAAAATATTACAACTGGGTTAAATCTGTGTTACGGAGAAGGAAAAACAAAAAATTTGATGTGCTAAAGAAGGCAAATGGGTAATGGCTAGAGGTTTTCTCGTAATCTGTAGCCAATATTCCTAACTGTCTCAATGAAGGTATGAGTTGGGTCCTCGATCTTGCTTCTCAATCTCCTGATGTGAACATCTACCGTTCTGTCGCCACCGTAATAGTCCCATCCCCAGACCTTATTCAGCAAAGACTCTCGGGTAAAGACCTTTCCTTTATTGCTCGCCAGGAATTTGAGTAGCTGGTACTCCTTGAAGGTCAGCATTATTGGCTTGCCACTAAGTGATACCTCGCACTTAGCCGAATCTATAACTAAGTCGCCACACCTAATTATATCTTCGCTGTCTATATCCCCTTTTTGCCTTAGAATTCGCTTTATTCTGACTGTAACTTCATTTGCCTCGTAGGGTTTGACCACAAAATCATCTACACTGGCATCGAGGCCATTGAGTTTTTCCCTGGAGACAAGGGCAATGAGTGGTATCCGTCTTTCTTGCTTTATCTGTTGAGCTTGTTCCCACGCTTCAGAATCAAATGTCGCTTCATCCACGTCTAGCAACATCACCCCAGGGGATTGCCCCGCAATTTGTTCGATTGCTTCATCATTATGGTGAACAATTAGGCAATCAAATCCACTCTTAACAAGTTCCGCCCTCAGTTTCTTTGCTTGTTCGCTTTCGTTAGCTATGATGAACACTCTAGGCAAAGCTGGCTTCCTTGTATTAATTTAGTAAGCGTAAAGTCGGCCATAGGGGCGAAGGCAAAGTGGGAAAAGTTTAATAAACTTGTGCTTCAGTATCTCCTCGGCATTGTAGTCGAAGTGAGAAGCAAATTCACCTACGAGCTTTTTCAGAACCAAGTGGTCGTTTTCATCCAGTTCAGCGACACCCACTTCCCTGCCTAGCTGAAATTCCTGAACCTCTCCCCTCATATAGATAACACCACCGTGCATACCTGTGCCGATGAAATTTGCCTTATGGCTCTCTCCTTCTTTCAGGTTTAGCCCCAGGAGGATTAGAACCCCGCCTGCCATATACTCGCCCGAAAAATCCTGTGCTGTGCCACCGATGACCACCATAGGCCTTTTGTCTTGATATTCTTTCATATGGATACCTGCCCGATAACCGACATCCTCTCTAACGAAGATCTTGCCCCCTCTGGCGGATAGTCCAAGGATATCCCCGGCATGGCCATGAATGATTATTTCTCCATTATTCATAGTGTTCCCACAGCCATCCTGGGCATTGCCGTGAACAATAATCCTGGGACCATCCATAAATGCTCCTAAATCATTACCCGGGGTGCCGAATATCTCGATCTCGACTGGCTTGTCCAGGTCCGTGCCGATGTATCTCTGTCCATAGAGATTTCGTAACTCAATCTTCTGAGTTCCGTTTGATACCGCCTTCCTCAATTTGGCATTGAGTTCTCGGGAGAAAATGCCCTTGGCATCTATTATTACAGCTTCTTTCATCTTAGCTTCCTGCCATCCTTACCCCGAGGATCTCTAATTCAGTATCGGTAAGATCCACGCCTCTCAGATGAAGGCGATTGCCACGGAGACTTTCTAAAGCATTGATGCCCATGCCGCCCAGTATGTCCTTAAGCTCAAGGCTCCAGCCGCGAAGAAGATTGGACAGCCGCCTAGCTCCGATATCAGGATTGACCCTCTTGGTTAACCAGGGATCCGTGGTGCAAATGCCCCAGGCACATTTCCCGGTGTGGCATTGCTGACAAATGGTGCATCCAAGGGCGACGAGAGCAGCAGTTCCAATATAGATGGCATCGGCACCCAGAGCGATGGCCTTGGCTACATCGCCGCTGTTTCTGATTCCGCCCGCGATTACGACAGAGGCCTGATTTCGGATGCCCTCTTGTCTGAGGCGGTCATCCACGGAAGCGAGAGCTAGTTCAATGGGAATACCAACGTTATCGCGGATGATCTTGGGCGCAGCGCCCGTAGAGCCTCGCAGCCCATCGAGGACTATAATGTCTGCTCCTGCCCGCACCATGCCACTGGCGATAGCTGCTGAGTTGTGAACAGCAGCAATCTTTACGGCTACTGGCTTAGTGTAGTTTGTGGCTTCTTTCAGGGCATAGACAAGCTGCGCCAAATCCTCAATGGAATAGATGTCATGCTGCGGCGCTGGGGATAAGGCATCTGTGCCTTTAGGGATCATTCGAGTGCTTGATACTTCAGCGCTCACCTTCTCACCGGGGAGGTGTCCCCCGATGCCGGGCTTAGCCCCTTGCCCAATCTTAATTTCCACTACTTTGGCTATATCAAGGTATTCGGGATGAACGCCAAATCGCCCCGAAGCTACCTGGACTATAGTGTTGTCTCCATATTTATAAAGCTTAGGGTGAAGCCCACCTTCACCTGTGTTCCACAGGGTTCCCATCTCAGTGGCAGCTCTGGCCATGGACTCTTGCACATTCAGGCTTACTGCACCATAAGACATAGCGGAAAACATTACAGGAACCTCGAGCTTGACCTGGGGGGCCAGTTCTGTCTTAAGACCCAGCGCGCCAGACTCAAACTCAACCTTGTCAGGTTTCTGCCCCAGATAAGTAGTTAACTCCATTGGTTCGCGTAGAGGGTCAATAGAGGGGTTGGTCACCTGGCTGGCATTAAGAACCAGATGGTCCCAGTAGATGCGATAGCTCTTATCATTTCCCATTCCGGTGAGAAGCACGCCACCGGTCTCGGACTGCTTGATGATATCTTCGATAACCTCGGGGCGCCAGTTGTAGTTCTCTCTGTAATCCAGTGGATTTCTTCTAATGGTCAAAGCCTCAGTGGGACAAAAGACTACGCAACGGTGGCAGCCAACACAATTCTCCTCGCGGCTCTTTATCTCATCGTCCTCAATATCATAAGAATGAACGTCAAAGGTGCACTGGTTGACACACACCTCGCATCTAATACACCGAGTATCGTCTCTCTCCACTATGAATTTTGGCGGCAAATATGTCTTCATCTTATCCTTTTCTTATCGGTATTCCTCTTTCCGCTAAGTAGTCTTTCGCCTGGCGAATGGAATAAATTTGGTAATGAAAGATGCTAGCGACGAGAACAGCGTCAGCTTTGCCTATGACTAAAGCCTCATAGAGATGTTCCAAATTGCCGGCACCACCGCTGGCAATTACCGGCACCATTACTGCTTCACTGATGGCGCGTGTCAATTCCAGGTCATATCCAGTTCGCTGACCATCGGCATCCCAACTGGTAAGGAGCAGTTCCCCAGCACCAAGAGCCACAACCTGCTTAGCCCATTCAATGGCGTCGGTACCAGTAGGTTTTCGTCCCCCGTGAGTACAGACCTCCCATTTAGCATCAGTACCACTTTTTAGTCGTTTAGCATCGATAGCCACAACAATGCACTGACTGCCAAATTTATCTGCTCCTTCAGTGATAAGCCTGGGATTCTGCACGGCGGCGGTGTTAATGGATACCTTGTCTGCCCCTGCTTTCAGCATGCGACGCGTATCTTCGATGCCACGCAAACCTCCGCCAACGGTGAGGGGAATGAAAACCTGCTCGGATACCCGCTCGACAATGTCAACCATAATGCCACGTCCCTCAGGAGTAGCACCGATGTCCAAAAAGACGAGCTCATCAGCACCCTCCTTGTAGTAGAAGGCAGCTAGCTCTACGGGGTCACCAGCATCTTGAAGATGGGTAAAGCTGGTGCCCTTGACTACTCGCCCTTGAGTGACATCAAGGCAAGGGATGATTCTCTTAGTTAGCATTTGCGTACACCTTTTATTTCTGCCGCTGAAGCTTTTTCAGGCTTGAGTGGTTTTCCCAAACTACCCACAATAGGCTCGCCACCCATGGGAATCCAGGCCCGGTCAAGGTCGGGGCAGACCAGGCGAATGGCTGATTCTTCAGAAGAAAGGTAAAGCACCGACCCTTTCACTCCCACTGTGAGAGGACGTAACCTTATCCTGTCAGTAAGACCAATCATCTCCCCTTGATGAGCAATGATCACAGTGAAAGGTCCATTCAACAGAAGACTGCCATAGACTTGGCGCAAGGTTCGAAAGAGTCTTTGCTCTTCTGGGGAACAGCGCTCTATATAACTCCAGAAAGGAGGTGCTAATATCTTGGCTACTATCTCTATGGGAAGGCCGTGCCTTCGTATTAAAAGGTCAACGGCATAAGCCACCACCTCAGTGTCGGTCTGCATAGTACAATTGTAGCCAAATTGCTCTAAATAACGTCGATTTATGCCGTAAGAAGAGATTTCACCATTATGAATCACTGTCCAGTCCAGGATATTGAAGGGATGTGCTCCACCCCACCAACCAGGAGTATTGGTGGGAAATCTGCCATGGGCTGTCCAGAGATAACCTTCATATTGCTCCAGGCAGAAATATTCTGCTATCTCTTCAGGATAACCCACCCCTTTGAACACTGCCATATTCTTGCCGCTGGAAAAGACAAAGGCTTCTTCCATCTTTGTGTTGATTTCCATGACCCTATCCACGACATAGTCGTCCTCTGATTGCCCATTTATTTCCTCGACTTTCACTTCGAGGAAATAACGCCATACTAAGGGAGGGTTTACTATACCGGGCGTTGGCTTAGTGGGCACCTCTTTGACATCAATTACATGAAACTTGTGCCTGAGGAAATCCTCCACTTTGGCTTGTCCTTCTCGACTCAGATACATTATATGGAAAGCATAATAATTAGCGTATTCAGGATATAACCCATAAATAGCAAACCCACCACCCAGACCATTGCCCCGAACGTGCATGTTAGCGATAGCTTCTACGACCGGCTTGCCCGAAAACCGATTCCCTGAAGTGTCCATCATTCCAAAGATGGAACAAGCATCGATCACCTTATCATCATGATAGAAGTTGTTTATCCTGCTTAATTCTTTCAACTTCATCACTCCAAAGCCAAGTACCTATTCACCAGCAAAGGTTTCCTCCTCAGCTTCGATAGGCAGGAAGGGTTGAAGAATTATATCTGGTGATGGTGCCAGTCGCTCTTGCCATAATGACCGGGGAAAGAATGCCAGGCCAAAATCATCAGCCAAAAGCGACTGTTTAAAGCTCTCTACATTGACCCTATCCCTCATAAGACCGAAAATTATACCCGACTTTTCGATATTTCCTACAAATATCATTCCCATTATGAGGGCATCTTTCAATATGACCTTTTGATATATATTGCCTTCTTGTTTGCTAATAGTTTCGTAGCCGTCGTCGTTGGGTGCTATAGGCATCCCTGCGGAGGCGATGTCGATTCCAAAATAATTAAGCGAATTCATAGCCGTGCCGCCGGGGTATTCAGCTGTAACGCCAGCCATGTTAAGGCCAGCAATCCTGCCTCCAACATAGGCATTAGGCCAGATGGGGGTAAGTCTATTCTCCCCATACACGAAATCGTAAGCTTCAGCTACATCTCCACAGGCATAAACATCCGGGTGGTTTGTAGCCATATGATGGTCTACTACTATACCTCGGTTTATTTCTAACTTAGCATCTAGTGCGAGCTCCGGGCGCGGTAATACTCCAATAGCCACCACCACTAAATCACAGGGTATAGCAGCTCCGTTATCCAAAATAACTTCTTTAACTGCCTTTCTCCCGCTAATCTTGACGACGGTATGACCTGCAATGATTTCCACGCTGGCCTGCTTAAGAATTTCTTCAGCCATTAAGGATGCCTGTTGGTCGAGGATGGTATTTAATATCCTCTCTTTCATTTCCACTACTATTACATCAACCCCTCGCTTCACCAGAGCTTCGGTTACGCTAATTCCGATGAGCCCGCCGCCAATAACTACTGCCTTTCTCCTGCTATCCAGGAATCTGTCAACTGCCTTAGCATCATCAAGGGTGGTGAAAGTGAAAACACCTCTCTTGCTACTCCCTTTCATCCTAGGAAAGATGGGTTTCCCTCCTACGGCGAGTAAAAGCTTTTCCCAAGCAATTTGTTCACCGTCTTCCAACTGAGCGGTCTGGTGATCTAGCTCTAAGTGACTCACTTTCTTGCCTGGGAGAAAAATAATATTGTTCTGGTCGTAGAAGTCGAGGGGACGGAATAATATCTCCTCAAGAGTTCGTTCTCCCGCAAGGTATTTTGAGATAAGAGGGCGTGAATAGGCGGGATAAGGCTCTTCGGAAACGATGGTCAGAGTCCCTTCCTTATCCACCTGGCGTATGGATTCAGCAGCTCCGATGCCGCCAGCCGAATTTCCTATAATCAAGTATCTGGTTTGCATTTATTTCTAGCTCGTGCCTAGCGCTATCTTCAAGAAGTTAGCATACAGCTTCAATCCATCCTCACCACTTTTCTCAGGGTGAAACTGAGTTGCGACTAGGTTATCCTTGATTACCATGCTGCACATAGACACACCATAGCTTGTCGTGCCTGCCACTACCGACATGTCTTCAGGCTCAGCATAGAAGCTGTGGACAAAGTAAAAGTTCGCTTCATCCGGTATGCCCTCAAAAATGGGGTGGGTAAACCTTTGTTTCACTTGATTCCAACCTATATGAGGGATTTTAAGTCCTTGGGGTAGTCTTCTTACCTTCCCGGGAATTACGCCCAAGCAATCATGTCCGCCTCCTTCCTCAGTTCCTGAAAGCAGTATCTGCAGCCCTACGCAAATAGCGAAGAGCGGTCGTCTCTGTTCTATCAGTTGCCGGATAGTAACTGTAATACCTAGTTTCTCCAAGCTATTTATGGTGTCAGCAGCGGCGCCAACACCTGGCAGGATAACTGCAGCAGCATCAAGCACTTCGCCCGTCTCGCTTGTTACCCTCGGGTGGTAACCCAATTTCTTGACGGCATTAGCGACACTACGCAAATTTCCCGCACCGTAGTCGATTATGGCGATCAGCTTATCCATATCATTCTTCTTTCTCATCTACACCAAGTACAAGCGCTTCGTTGGGACAATTCAGTACACAGGCAGGTATCTCCCGCCCGGGACAAAGGTCGCACTTAATAACAGTTTTGCTATTCAGGTCTCGACTAAGCGCCCCGTAAGGGCAGGCTACTATGCATGTCCAACAGCCAATACACTTTTCCATATCAACGCTGACCATGCCAGTTACAGGGTCTTTGTGCATCGCGCCGGTAAGACAAGAATAAACACACCAGGGCTCATCGCAGTGGCGACATTGAATGGGAAAGGAAATCTCTACATTCCTCTCCACATGCACACGGGGCAAAGGACGTGGAGTCTCTTTTTTAAATGCCTTGATTAGGTCCTTAGATTGAGATTGCTCTACCTGGCAGTAAACTTGACACAGGCCGCAGCCAATGCAGACCTCTTCCTTAACATATACTCTTTTCATACTCCAACTATCTCTCGATTTTTATAATAGACATCGGTAACCGTTTACCTACATTGCCCTCTCTAGAATATTTTGTCAACCACTTGCGATGGCTGACCATATAGGTAACACTAGACTATGGATCTTAGCAAGTTTCCTTTCAGTATACTCCACAGGGGCAAGATAGCCAAGTGGTTGGGGTGTACAATTGAAACTGTATTTTATCTGAAAGAGGAAACAAGGGCTCTCTTCCTCCCCCATCCATTGTCATTACCGGAGCCGGGACAACTACGCAATTGACTTCCGCTATAACTTGTGGTTTGATAGCAGCCAACTACTCCAAGAACCAAGAGAATCGATGCGTGTTAAAGACCAAGCCATGGTAAGTTGCGGGCAGCACCAAAGGTCATACAAATCTCGCTAATAGGAGGCAAAGATGGTTCTTACGAATGAAGAAGTACTCAAGTTTGTTAAGGCTCAGAGTATTGAAATGGTGGATTTCAAGGTTGTTGACCTAATCGGTCGCTGGCACCACGTGACTATCCCCGCGAGCCAGTTGAGTAAGTCGACGTTCACCGATGGTATCGGGATAGATGCCTCTAGCTATCCTGGTTATAAGAAGGTTACAGCTGGAGATATGAAAATAATACCGGACAATAGTACTCGTATCATTGACCGCTTTCCCGACCTTAGGACGCTCAGCATGGTATGTGATATCTGCGAGCCTGATTGGACACCCTACCTTAGATATCCACGCAATGTTGCCAGGAGAGCAGAGCAATATATGGCCTCAACTCAGAAAGGGGTTGCTCTGTTTAGCCCGGAGCTTGAGTTCTATGTCTTTGATGAGATCAGATATATTTCAGAAACAAACCAATCATCTTATTACATTGATTCTACTGAAGCCTTTTGGAACACAGGAAGACAAGAGAACCCAAATCTGGGATATAAGTTCCCTTCACAGGCAGGATATCACGGCATCTCACCCGCAGACAGCACGTTCAACCTAAGGTCGAAGTTGATTAAGCTAATAGAAGAGTCTGGCATACCAGTGAAATATCATCACCATGAGGTGGGCGCAGCCCAGGTGGAAATAGAGGTGCTACACGATACCTTACTAAGGACAGCAGATGCGGTAATGCTCATGAAGTACCTAATCAAGAATATTGCCTACCAGAGTCGTAAAGTTGCTACCTTTATGCCCAAGCCGCTTTACCAAGAAGCTGGGAATGGTATGCATGTCCACCAGTATCTATCTGACGGCAAGATTTCACTCTTCTATGATAAAAACGGCTATGCTGGCCTGAGCCAACTGGCCTTAAATTACATTGGCGGCTTGTTGAAACACGGACCAGCACTCCTAGCATTTACTAATCCCAGCACCAACTCTTATAAAAGGCTTATCCCTGGCTATGAAGCCCCGGTGAATCTTTTCTATGCTGCAGCAAACAGGACTGCAGCGGTACGCATACCTATGTATGATGTAAATAGGCAGAGGACAAGAATAGAGTTCCGCCCACCGGATGCAACCTGTAATCCCTATTTGGCTTTGTCAGCTATGCTAATGGCAGGTCTTGATGGAATCGAGAATAAGATAGACCCAGCTGCCGAAGGGTTTGGTCCCTTTGAAATCGACATTGCCGAGATGCCAGAGCAACAGCGAGCTAGTATTAAGGCTTTACCCAGCTCTTTGCAAGATGCCTTAAATGCCCTGAGAGACGACCATGACTTTCTATTAAAAGGGCAGGTGTTTACTGAGGATTTGATAGACGCTTGGATTGAATACAAGATGCATAAAGAAGTGAATCCATTACGGGCCAGACCACATCCCTACGAGTTTGAGCTATATAGCGACATATAGTAAGCACAAAAAAAGAAGTGCGCCCAAAAGGAGACGGAGTGACAGCTATTGGCGTTGATATTGTGGAGATAGAGCGCGTTGAATCAGCAATCAAGCGATGGGGAGAGCGCTTTTTAAGCCGGATTTACACCGAAACGGAGCTCAGGACTTGCCATGATAGACTTGCATCCTTAGCAGCCAGATTTGCTGCCAAAGAAGCGGTGATGAAAGTCCTGGGAACAGGTGGGATAGGTATTGGCTGGCGTGAAATTGAGATTCTAACCGGCGATGATGGCAGACCATCGGTCAAACTTTACGGGCAAGCTTTGAATAAAGCTGCGGAATTAAACTTAAAAGAGGTCTCTGTTAGCCTTTCTGACAGTAAGCAGCATGCCGTTGCCGTAGCCATAGGCATATAGTCCTTTATTTTAACTCTCTTTTTAATTTCTCCATTACTTTGGCAAACTCCTAGCTGTATCTTTTTTCTTGGTCGGAGAGAAAATCTCGCCATTGAGGAAGCTGTTTTATCGCCTCATCAACACTCAGTTGAGCAACCATGGTGTTTTGTCCTTGCTGAACTTGTTTTACCCTTAGTTGAGGATTTCTTTCTACTTCAGCTCTTATGCCATTGTAGGCTTGCTCCATTTCTGCTCTATACCTCTTTTGTAAGTCCTCCATCAGGTTTAAATTAAGCTCAACTATAGAAGTATTCTGTTCTTTCTTGAGGGTTTCTATAGCTAAAATTCCGTCCCTTTTCCTTTGCAGCTCGGCTGGAGTACTTCCAAAACTAAGGGAATCTATCAGTCTCATCTGGGCTTCCCTCAAAAGGGATGGCTTGCCTTCTTCCTTTAACCTCTTCCACAAGCTTTCGGGGTCAATCTGCCCTTGGTAAAATTCCGAGAGTAGAGAGTTCACCTTCTCAAAATCTACCATCTTCTCTTTTTCTTCTCGGGTCAACTCACCAATCTTGGCTAATCTTTCTCTAGCGATTGGTGGAAGGTCTTTCTCCCAATTTTTCATTGCCTATCTCCTCATAAATAGGCGACGACTATTTTTCACCATACAGGCGATAAGATAGTATATAATATGAAAGCAGATTTGGGGAGTGCGATGGGAATCAGACTTTATCAGGAGATTCGAAAACAGAATGAACAGCTAGCCCGGGTAAGGTCTCGCTTTCCTCAAATCGACGATTATATTAACAGGCTGGAAAGCAACCTTATGCTATCTGAGGAAGAGAATGGAGAACTAATTAAAAAAATTGAGGATTTTCTAAGGGAAGAAGGCTGAGTCTTACTTAGACAAAAGAATTTTATCAAGATGCTAGCCAAAGTAAAAAGTGCTGCTGTTGTGGGTCTGGAGGGAGCCGTAGTGGAAGTAGAGGTGGATTTATCACCAGGCCTACCTTCTTTCACAAATGTTGCGACATAGCACACACTTCGCTTGGCACAGGTAGAACACCCTCTAGCTCGACGGCTTTACTATCTATCAAGAGTCTTATCTTTAACGCCTCCAAGGCTAGTTTCTTCTGAGTATGGCCAAAACCTAACAAGCTCTGACTGGCGGTCCTACAGAGGTCTTCTACCTTCTCCACATCAATATGGCTCTCTTTGGCTTGTTCAAACTTATTCTCAATGTCTTTAAACTCCCTTCGTAGTTCAGCTTTCTTACGGTTTATCCTCTCGTTTTTCTTAGTAACCATCTCTTCAGGGAAGCCCTTCAATGCCCATTGTAACAATTCTTCCTGTGCACTATCCAACATTTTTATTTCCTTAGAAATCCTCTCTAATTCTTCCTCCAAAAAGCCTTCCTTATTCACTCTATCTTTCAAGTGCTGTATGCCAGCCAGAATGGTCCCTGGATTCCTAAGGGCTTCGGCAATCTTGGTCCAAACGGCATCATCTAGGTATTTAGCGCTTACGGTCTTACTGGTACAGCGTTTATCTGAGAGCAATCTCAGCCGCCCGCTACATCGATAATAGGGCTTACCATGCATGGGGACGCCATAGTATTTCCTACCACATAACTTACAAAAGAGCCTACCAGATAGCAAGTATGTTAGTTTTTGGTTGCGGGGGGATAATTCTCTATTTCTGTCTAACTGCTTTTGGATAAGTTCCCACTCTTCCCAAGTAAAAGCGGTACGGTCAACAGCATTGTGAATTAAAATGTGGTCTGTCTCAGGGCAGCTAACACGCTTCTTGCCTTCTGTTTTAGTCTTACCAGCATAGCTCTTACCGGCATAGGCAGGGTTACGCATGATGCGTCCTACAGTTCCCCGGCTCCACCTATGTCCACCTTTGGGGGCTGGTATACCTTTCTCCATTAACCTTCGGCAAGCCTCGTTTAGAAATATACTCTCTTGTATTAACCATTGCCCTATCATCTTTACTATGTCTAGCTTGTCATTTGCCACGTTAATGCCAAACTCCTTATCATAACTGTAACCGTATAAAATACCCCGTCCCGTTGGCAGCTTACCGTTCTTTATTCTCTCGCGCTTTCCGCGCATTGTCCTCTCTTTGATCTTCTCGGCTTCTAACTTCGCAGCAAACCCTCTAATGTGGGCTATCAGTTTGCCCATGTCTGAACTATCTACGTCCTCGGTGACCATGATTAACGCAACACCAGCTCGCTCTAATTCTTCCTGAAGGATAATAAAATGCACTGGGTCACGGCTCAGGCGGTCGAGGCAATAGGCAATAACAGCCTGGATTTCTCTATTTCTTACCCATTCCCTTAATTGCGATAGTCTTGGCCTATCTAGCGTCAATCCTGAACAACTTTCTCTAATAAGAAATCCATCGTCAATTTGGTAGCCAAGCTCTTGTGCTTTTTTCAGACAAGCTTCTTGCTGGCTTTCTAGGCTTGTGCCTTCTCGTTCTTGGTCTTCTGTGCTTACTCGACAATAGCACGCTGCGGTTTTCATTCTTGATTACCCTCCTCTCTTCCGAATGTGAAAGAATAGGTATAGTACCAATTCGAGACACGCTAAGGATAAGACTAGACATATAGCCAACCGCATAATCATTATAGTTGTCGGGGTTATTTCTTAACCCCCTTCTCTTCATCGGGTTTGGCCAATTGATTTAGTTGTTTCAATGCTAAGGGCGATGGTCGGCTTTTACCACTTTCCCACCGCCGCACTGTGTAGGGCGCTACCCCCAGCAACGCAGCAAGTTTATCCTGTGATAGTCCTAACTGCTTCCTTAGTGCCTTAATATCCATACTCTTATGTTAGCACATCTGTTAGGTATCGTCAAGCCCTTGCTAAACTACTTCTCCTTGAGGCACGCAATCTACCCCCTGTAACCGTTAATTAGCTAACTAAAGCCATTATTATTGTTCCTGTGTGCTCTCAGGGTGTTTTGCGTACCTAGAGCTAATCGTGCCTGTTGCAGCAGGTTATTGATATTGTTGGTTAGCTGCCACGAGAAGATTGCCTCACCAGAACGGTCTACGAGTTTCAGCATCCAGAGGTCCTCCAAGATTTCCTTAGCAGTCTCAGTTGGTATCTTAGCCCTATCTCCTGCTTCTTTAGTACTTAACAAGTCAGCTCCCGCCATAGCTAGAACCAGACGCATCCTTTGGTTGGGAACAGTATCTTGGGCTATGCGTAGAAGAACTTTATATTCATCTTCCCCGATACTATCATGCTGATAGAATATGGCTAGTCCTTGTGCTAATTTGAGGAACTGTTTAGTAAGGCGAGTGCCTACCTCGGCTTGGGGTTGATATTGCACTTTATGCCATCGGTCTCTGGCTACCTCGGAGCGTAGGTTTGCTGTTATGTTAGCCAAAGCCTTAATCTGGTCGTGAGTTTTCTTTTCAACAATGATAGTGTCTCTCTCTTTAGCAAGAGTAGCATAATAGGCAAGGCAGCCCTTGGTAGCCTCAGCTAATGCTGTGCGCATTTTCTCTTCTTTGCCAGCAAGGTCTCCCGCCCTGTTAATTGCAGCCTCGGCGGTATTGCGCAAACGGCACTTTAGGAATCGCTCACCAAGTAAAGAATGCACCACACGATACATATCAATAGCACCAGTCACGCCAGCTATAAGTCCAAACTTGCTGTGATAACGTTTAGTTCCTACACCACTACCGAAGCTCTTCTCCAAATAACCATCGTATGCCTCCCTGAGGTCAGCAAATATAGCTGTCTGGTCTTCGTTTTTCTTGGAAAGTATTGAGGTGAAGTCCTTAATTATCAATACTTTCCCGTCTAGTCTAGGCAAAAGGTCGATATTAGCGCTGCCCTTCAATCCGCTGATCAATGTTTGCGGTGTCAAAGTACTGAGAGAAAAGATTCGCTCACCAGAAAAGGAACGAAGTAACTCTGTTTTAGTGCCTCCCGGTGGGGCAACTACAGCAAGCCATACCGGGTCGCCTGGTAAATAGATACTCAGGGCAGTTGCCATGATAGTATCTATAGCCTCAAGGTCTTCTAGGTATAGCCATTGAGATAAAGTTTCCAGATAATGCTCTCGGTTGAATATCCTTGCTGTCGCTTCGGGTAAAGGTGCATATTCGGGTTGTCTGTTCGCTAATTCGATAAGGAATTCAACTGTGTTCCCAACATCTAGCCAATCGGTAACATCTTTAGCCCCTTGTAGCTCCAGCAGTTTTAGGCTTGATACTGAGCACTGTAATGCAATAGCGATAGCTTTCGCCTTTTTCAGCCCCGGCAGGTCAGTGTCGGGCACAATCACTACATTTGTGCCTTTCAGCAAATCAGTGTATTCTGGCAACCACTTGCTGCTGGCTCCGAACGGTGGTGTGGTGGCAACTAAGCCAGCACAGCTAAGTGTCTCTACATCTTTTTCGCCCTCTACTACCCAGACGGTTTCTCTCCTGTCTTTCGCTTTGATTACCTCCGGTGCATTGTAGAGTATTCTAGGAGTCTTGCCTATCCCTAATGTTCCGTCTGGCATATAAGCCCTAAAGTCCTTAGCCCCACCGGATAGGTTAGGGAAACGTTTTATTATGTAGCGTGGGCTACCGTCAAGATTTTGATACACGAATGTGGCCAACGGCTCGGTTGCAAGTGATTGCTTGTTATCAAGGAATAAGTCAACCTCAGTCAGTCCCTTTGCCTTCAGAATATCTTTTGTATTGCAGCCAGCCTTACAGTCCAACAGTATCTTGGTGTTGTCGCCGTTTAGCGAGATGGATAAAGAGGGGATGTGGTCATTATGACATGGGCAAATGACATTAAAGCCATTCTTAATTCTCTGGCGTGGCTTTTCGGGAAACAGGTTAAGGAATTGGTCAAAACTCTTGAATCTACCCATTGGTCACCCCACTTCCCTGCCTCCGCCTCCGCCGACATTCGGGACAGCGTTTGGGCAGATTCAATTTGCGGTCAAAATAAAATCGCCTTTCGCCAGAGGTTAGGATAAAGCCTGCGCCGCAGTCAACGCAATTAACAATTTGGTCGCTGATTTTCTCCCTTGGTTTTCTCTCCATTTCCAATTTTCTCCTCCAAAAGTAGCATCATCAACCGCTTGAAAGCTGCACTGCATTCTTGCGTATGCCGCCAGTTCACAGTCACTTCAAGCTGGCTATCGCTTCTGCTTTTATTCGGCTTGCCTTGGCCATCCGGTTGCGGCTTCTCCGAAGTCTTAGGCACTTTCAGCCTCCGGCGTATTGGGTATAAAGACATTGAGCAGCACGGAGGTTGCCAATGAAAGGCGGAGGTCCACATCGCAGTGTGTCAGATACTTATTTCGGTTCGTTTGCGCCAATACTTTGGACTTCATCGAGAACTCTCTTTATCTCCTCTGCAAGCTCAGGTGGGATGGAACACCTACCCGACTCTATTACAGAAAGTCTTGGTGGCCCAATCCCCAACTTTGCTGCGAGTTCATATTGCTTCATCCCAACTCTTAGGCGGGCTATCTTCAGCTCTAGTCCTTGACGTCTTGTTGTGTCTACCATAATTTCCTCAGAGAAGAAGTTTTTGTTATATAATTAGCTTAACCCAATACAAAATAGCTGTAAATTTGAAATAACGGCGATAATAGGAAATAACGGCGAAGTTTACGGTGAATGAAAGAGAAACTTTATTCCATTAAAGAAGCTGCGAAGATGGTCCATTATGACGAACGCACCATAAGGGGATGGTGCCAAAACGGAAAACTTCCTGGAGCTTACAGGATAGGTACCGCAAGAAAGTGGCTCATTCCCGAAAGTGCGCTCTCCCAGTTGCAGACGGAGCACAATGTGCCCAAAGAGTCACAAACCGAACAAGAGCCATATAAAGAAACGCCACATAAGAAGAAAATACGTGAGTTGGCTGAAAAACTGACAGACAGAATCAATTTGCCGTCTCTTTTCAACAGAGACTTGTGGGTAAATTGGCCTACTGACTTCCAGCCAGGAAAGTATTGCCTGCCAATCGGTGTGGTTGAAATAGGTGAAGATAAGCAGATAAAGGTCAATTATTACGATGTAAGCGCTAATTTTGCAGCACTTCATCTCGTCAAGGGGCTGTATGGTCATTTTCACACCTCTGGATTGTCCAAGTTCGCGGAATTAGTGGGTGATAAAGGCAAGCTCGATAGCTGGGTAGCCGCAGTTGGGCAATACTCAGAAGCGCTTATGACATTCCTCAAAGTTATCACAGATAAGGTACAGGGATACAGAACCAAAGTTACTTTCCATGATGAGGTAAAGCCTAGCCTCACGAAATGGTTCATCACGACCGCATGGGTCGATGCCATTCAAAGAGCTAGCGGTTATTCATGGATTGACGACTCGTGGTATAAGGCACCTGACAACATGCCCAACACCAGTCTTTGGAAGCTAAATTGTGGAGCTGATCATATAGGCATCGCGAGAAACAAGAAGACGCTAAAAACATATGAGAACTGGCATAAGGAGTTAAGGCTTAACTATGCTAAAGACCCTTTAGCCAGAGACATAGTCATCAAAGGCCAAGAACTGAGTAACATCGCCGAGGAAATTAGGCAACGGCTCCGGGAATTCAGTGATATGGAGCGTCTACCTGGGCACTGCGAGCTTTGCGAACCCAGTGGTAAACTGAAGCGGAAACGAACGTGAATATAAGCCAAAGTAGAAAGCAGGAAGAGATGCGGGTAAAGATGGGCATGCGATTCTTACCTGACAGCCCTGAGCAAATTGATGAGAGCATGAAGAGGCTGGGGCCGCTGCGGGACCAGCTTTATGAGGCCTTCCAAGCGGCCATTGCCAGAGTTAACAAGGGCGAGCAAGAGTCAAACCAGCCGGCTATTTACGAAACTAAAAAAGGTGGCTCGGAGGACGAGGCTCCGGTGAAATAGGCCGAACCTTGAAGTCCGTAAGTTCTCGGTACGAGAGTAAGTATGCAGCTAGGGAGGTGTCAAGATGGTTCAAGTGCGATGTGAAATCGATTCAATCAGGGTCGCAGCCGCCTGTCCTGAGCTCACTTTGATTCTGAAGCAAAAAGGCTCGGACAGTTATGTGCCCGTATGGCTAAGCCAGCGGCAGGGGGAGATTCTAGCAGACCAGCTCCACGGGCGACCTGACAAAGAGGGTTAAGTATAAACGTGGTTGGTGTGTCAATAGCACATTTGTCCTATTGACAAGATGTAAATTATGTGCTATTAGTTAGTTACTATGACCCTTGGCGTCCTCTCTGCTGCGCAGAGAGCATGTCAAGTGAGTATGAAGTTAAGAATGGGCTAAGATTTTAATCTTAGCCCATTCTTATTTAAATGAGCGTAGTAAAATGTCTATGCTTGCGATATTTATTGATGGAGGCTATCTAGATTCTATATCTAGAGATGAGTACTCTACTCGTGTAGATATTGCCAAATTAGGTGAAGAAATTCGTCAGGTTGTAGGTAGCAAATCAAGAGACACTGTTGATATATTGCGCATGTTCTATTATGACTGCCTACCTTACCAAAGTCGTAATCCAACGCAGGAAGAAGCCGCTAGGTTTGGTAAGAAGCGTACGTTCTTTTACTCTATTGGTCGATTACCTCGTGTAAAAGTACGTGAAGGAACATTGAAATTTAGGGGCATTGACAAGTTTTCTGGTGAGCCAATATTCCAGCAAAAGAAAGTAGACCTTCAGTTAGGACTTGACTTTGCTCTATTAAGTGGTAAACGGTCTATAGCTTATGCTGCCATTGTTGGTGGAGACAGTGACCTATTACCTGCCTTTGAGATAGCAAAGGAAGAAGGAATTTTAGTCTGGGTATTTCACGGCCCAGCTAAATCGCGTAAAGACGGTTGCCCGACCTATGCACAGGAACTATGGAATGAGGCTGATGAACGTCACGAGATGGATGCTGATTTCTTTAACCGCATACGTCGCTAAAACACCATATTCAATATATCCTCTTCCAGCCTCGATGTGGTTTCCTTGAAAGCCGTTCCTCTCTTCTATCTGCGTAAGCGGCTGTAGGTGACGTTATAGCTACCTGAGTGTATGTTTTCTGCCTCAGTTCTTTAGGTCTTCTCTTCGGGTGTCTCCTCTTCGGGATAGAATTTACTCTCATAACTGACAATAACTTTGGGTCAATAAGTGAAGCTATATTTGCTTGACTCACCACTTCAGCCCAGTTTTTGAGAGGTGTGGGTATGCCCATTTTTTGTGCTGGGGGTATATTGCCTAATGATTCGTGTTCTTTGAAGAAGTTATAATGGACTAGCCAAGCATCGGTTAGAAGTTCGGCTGCTTTGAGATTCTTGAAGCCACGTATAATCTTTGTCCTGTCCTTCAGCGTTCCCTGAAACCGCTCGATAATGTTGGTTGAATTAACATCGGTGAAAGGCGTGCTCTGAATGTGCTTAGCAGCACCACCAAACACTAAATCAATCGCATTTATATAAGCTCCCATCTTGTCGGTGAGAATCCTCTTTGGTGATTTTCCCGCCCTCCGTCTGGCTTTGTTCATCACTAAAGCTGCCTGTTTGGTTGCTCTGCTCTCAGCCAATCTAGAAGCAAGCAAATAGCGTGTCTTTTCGTCTATCACGTCAAAAAACCATATCTTTTTACCGCCCACCTTTAGCACCGTTTCATCGGCAAGCCAAGTATCCCCGACAATAGGCTTAAAGTCCTTTATCCTGTCTACTGCCTCTTTAGCGAACCGCTTTACCCAGTTATAGATACCCATCTCTGAATAGTAAGTATTGAATTGCTGGTCTAAATGCCTCTGAATAGCGTCTAGAGGCATACCACCAAAATAACAACTTAAGGCTGAGGCTATTACCTTCACGTCTGTTTTCATCTTAGGCAATGCTTTGTTATCTGCGAATTTCCGCTTGCAGTCTTTGCACCAGTAACGCTGTATGCCCTGAAAAGTGCCAAACTTGATTACGTTTGGTGAACCGCAGTATTTACAGACAGTATTAATCGGGTCTTTTGGCATCGTCTGACGCTCCTATAAGCCAAGCTTCTAAAGGAATATTCACGTTAACCATACCATTATGCATTATCGCCTCTGCTTTTTTATCTAACTCAGCTAGTAACTCTCTAACTTCATCTGGCAATAAATGAAGGTAATTTTGTATTTTCCCATATTCAGCCAACAGCCTAATCGAATACAACCCCTCAAGCCCATCAACGAAGTCATCTATACTGGCACTCAACCTAGTGGTTGATATTGGTCTCCTATTTTTTTCTAATATGCCTTTCAATGAGCTATACTCTTGTTTATTGTCTAAATTGAGTCCCATGTCATTGTGGTCTAAAGAGCTTACTATTAAATGCATCCAAATTTTTGCTTTCTTAGGGTTGTTCTTCTTTAGTCCCATACGTTGTCTAAAGATTTTTATCGTATGAGTTACTTGTTGTTTGTTCTTGTAATTATCCACTGACAATAAGGGGTTCTCAGTATCAATATTAAGCATGTCAACAATTACCTTTATGCATTGCTCTGAGGGATAGGAGGTCTTACGCTTCTCTTGAAATATTTTATTTACTAAATTGTGCATTTCACCTAGCGTATTGGGTATTTGTCTAACATCAAAGCCACCGATTGCCTGTATTTGCTCACGGGCTGAAGCCAATTTGTTACTTATATCCAATGCTTCAGCTTGTGCCTTGTCGAGTGTTTTCTTTTGGTCTTTATAAATCCAATATGGTGCAAGGGCAAGGCGTATAAGGATAAATCCACCCAACGCTATTGTGGAAATCATCCAGTAATCCATATTTAGGATGACCTCCAATCCAGGCACAAACCTTGATAGTGAACAGACTTTAGCAACCCAGATAAGTATCCAGAGGGCAATGAAGATATAGCCAAGCCAGTTTTGGGATATGGAATATGAGCTCGAAAACGCTTTGGAAAATACCTTACCGATGTATGATAAAAATAGAGGACGTTTGAAATGCCTAGCCATATATCACCTCTCGCCTCTGACGCACAATCTCGCCCATCGCCAAGGGGGAGATGGTGATTCCCAAAACCATTTAACCCATTCCATAATATAATTTTAACATAGGACTGGTTGTAACAACCACGAGTATACTGAACCGGGTAAGATATGAGCAGAGTCACCCCACTGTGTCCTGCAGGCTTGCTAAAGACGAGTATGACTTGTTGAAGCAGCGCCTTGAAGACCTGGGAGGAGTATCATTTGCCGACTTCGTTAAGGACTCGCTGGGGCTTCTCCAGCTTAAAATACCCGAGACCAGGGAAATAAAAGAGAAGGCACGAATGGCGGGTTACAACCAGGGTAAGAGGGAGCATCAAATCTGGTATTTCTGTGCTGTGTGTGGGAAGCGAATAGATGTGGAGCCCAATAACGACTCGCATAATGCAATAATAAGGCTAATGAGACAAGAGGGCTGGGGACACAAAAGCTGTCACCGACGGTAGCTTCTCAGGAAGTAATTAAACGATTCCCCTGGACTGAATTCACCTCCACAAAATAAGAGGTCCGGTAGCCTCTCTCATTGCTACCAATTATTCTCCATGATGCTTTGCCTGCCCCGTTTCAAAACGGGGTGCCATTCCCAGGGATGGCAACAGTCACTTGAACAAAACGATGGATTGTGACTCACTAATCAAAAAAAGGCTATTGTGCCCGATTGAACAAAACAAGTTATTGTGCAATTTGACTGTCAGTCATGCTCTGTACCTCTGTCTCGTCGCCTTGTTGCCCATATAGGCACTACCACCAAAACCAGTGCCAACAATCCCAATATAACCATCTTCTCACCCACAGTAGTATTGACAACCACAGCACTCATAGCCACAGCAGGCACTAGCCCAGCTCTCACTATTGGCTTCAGACTGGGATGCTCGGTTATGAACTCAGCTATTGGTGGGCTAACCTTGTAATAGAAATCTACCAAGGCTTGTCCTACTAGGCTGGTCAGCAGGTATTCATCTCTGAACTCACGAAGGATTTGTACTTCCTCAGCCATTGGTGTGCCGTAGGCTGCGGTGGCAATGAAGCATAGCGAGGAAGGTGGGATTGTCTCTCCGGTTGTAAATTTCCAAAGTGCGCCTGCAGCAAATACACTATACTCATTATATTGATTGAGGGCTGTTACTCTCCAGTAATACGTAGTGTTGGGGCTCAGTGTCGGAGCATACGTAGTCTCTCCCTGCCCCTCCGAGACTAATGGCGAATTCATATCAGTGCCGAAGTAGACATCGTAAGTAACCGTACCAGAGTCATTCACAACCCAGCTTAATTTTTGGTTCAATGGGACTTCAGTGGCATCATCTATGGGTGATGGATTTGTCGGCATTGGTATGCCCGTGATGATAACCTCGTCAACTTCCCCATCGCCATCGTAATCCTTCTCGACAGTAATTCCAGGTTCGCCTCTGTAAAGGGCATACCAGTCGATATGATATCGGTGAATTGCACTAGGTGTGATGGGAATATCTATAACGCCGAATGTGGTCGTCTGTCCTTCGTTGCCTACATCGAACGTCAGCCCATAGCTGCCACTACTCACGCCCTCAACCTCATAAGAATACGTGTCAAATCCATATAGAGTCGTGATGCTTTCGTCATCCTGGTTGTATGTAGCCCACAAAATCTCGTCTCGGACTTCGCCGTTGATTACTCCGGTCACGTGACCTTCTGAATCGTAAATCCTGATCTCAGCTGGGCTGTGCAGGCTAGCTTTAATCAAAAGGAGGATTTTGGCGATCTCGGTCTCAGTTCCCACGGCGACCACAGTGCCGTCGGACTTAAGCCCCACTGTATGATAGCAACCTGCGGCGACCTGCTCAATGTCCGTCCAGCCACTGATATTGCTCTGTCCACGGTCATTGCTTCCGGCAAGAACCACGGTGCCGTCCGACTTCAGCCCTAGTGTGTAGCCGAAGCCTGCGGCGACCTGCACAATATCCATCCAGCCATCAACATTGCATTGCCCGCGGTAGTTTTCTCCCACAGCGACCACAGTGCCGTCCGACTTAAGCCCCACTGTGTGAACATAGCCTGCGGCGACCTGGACGATACCCGTCCAGTCGTCGACCCCGGTGTAGGCGCTTTCCCCCACAGCAACAACAGTGCCATCATACTTAAGCCCCACTGTAGTGAAAGCGCCTGCGGCGACCTTGACGATGTCCGTCCAGTCACTGACATTCAACTGCCCCCGATTGTGATCGTTATCATTCCATCCCACGGCGACCACAGTGCCGTCATTCTTAAGGCCTACAGTGTGCCACACGCCTGCAGCGATCTGGGTGATGTTCGTCCAGTTGCCGACGTCGCACTCACCATTGTCGTTCCACCCCGTAGCGACCACGGTGCCATCGGACTTGAGCCCTACTGTGTAATCCCAGCCTGAGCCACCTGCAACAACCTGGGTGATGTCAGTCCACTCGCCGACATTGCACTCCCCGTGTCGATTACACCCCACGGCGACTACCGTACCATCGTTCTTGAGGCCGACCGTGTGATCCCAGCTTTCGGCGACCTGGATGATGTCCGTCCAGCCATCGACATCGCACTGCCCGTAATAATGTTCTCCAACAATTACTACAGTGCCATCGGCCTTAAGCCCCACTGTGTAACTGTAGCCAGCGGCAATTTGGACGATGTTTGTCCAGCTCTCGACGTTGCAATTCCCGTAGTAGTTGTATCCCACAGCGATCGCTGTGCCGTCGGACTTGAGGCCCACTGTGTGACTGCCGCCTGCGGCGACTTGGATGATGTCCGTCCAGCCACCCACATCACACTCCCCGGCCCAGTTAGCCCCCACGGCGATAACGGTACCATCTGATTTAAGCCCCACTGTGTGACCGCCGCCTGCGGCGACCTGGACAATGTCCGTCAAGCTATCGACGTCGCATTGCCCATCTTCGTTGTATCCCACAGCAACCACGGTGCCGTCGGTCTTAAGCCCCACCGTGTGTGAATAGGTGGCGACCTGGGTAATGTTCGTCCAGCCGCTGACATTGCACTGACCGTAGACGTTCCATCCCACGGCGACTACGGTACCGTCAGACTTAACCCCTACCGTATGCCTATAGCCTGTGGCAACTTGGGTAACGTTCGTCCAGCCGCCTACATTGCACTGACCGATGTCGTTGGCCCCCACGGCGACCACGGTGCCATCGGTCTTAACTCCCACTGTATGCCCACCGCTATAGTAACCGCCTGCAGCTATCTGGGTGATGTCCGTCCAGTCGGCGACATTGCATTGCCCACCCGAATTATCTCCCACGGCGACCACAGTGCCGTCGGTCTTAATTCCCACGATGTGCCCTTGGCTTGCGGCGACCATTGGCGTTACATACCCTTGAGATGTATTCAGAGCCATTGGGGAAGCAAGGGCGGAGCTATTTGTCGTCGGACGAACAATAGAATGGTCATCTAACAGAGGCACAGCTGTTGAAGCTCCTATTACCGACACTGGAAGAATCAGGCCGAAGATCAGAAACATAGAGAACAGAACTGAGAAGAACACTTTCTTATTTTTCATTGCTGCGCCTCCCTTACACGTGCTGAACTGACCACGATGCGAACTACGACAACCCTCTGATGTACTCACTTGACCGCCAACCATATCTTGGTCTTAAAACACTCTTTCTTAGAGGGATTATTGTTGTTGAAGCTATTATACCGTTATCTAAGAAATAGTCAACGGTTTTTGTGAGGTATCCAAGACATACTGTAGAGTTCAGGAGTCACAATACGCTAGATTGTTTAATTCTGTACAAACTCCACCGAGGAACCAGCTTAGAGGTGATGAACTACCATAAACTAGGGTAGCTTCTCATGACACTTGTAAATACCAGCGAGTGCCTTCAACGTTCCACGGGAAAGCGGGTGCAACCCGAAGACTCCTGCGTCCACTGGAATCAAACACGGACATATGGATATTTTTGAATTCCTTACCTGAGGAGAATCTTCTAGACTCTTCTAAATCAATCAGGATGAGAAGAAGTGGCCATGGTGCATCTTCCCATTTTTCGCTAACATGGTCATACACCTTTCCTATGTTAGGTGTATGTGTATAGGTTATAAACACTGCGCATTTGAGTAACCGTCCGCTGCCCTTGTATTTACTCCACACCTTATGGTGTTTTAGCTTTTCCAATTCGTTATCCCATACGCCACCCCATTCCCATTCTATAGCTACTTCGTCGCCCTCAGTACTCCGAAGTACAGCGTCCTTCCTACCTCCTCTTTCAAATCTCGTAACTAACCCCATAAGGTCAGCTATGTTACGAACAACTACTCCAATATGGATAGTCCAATCGGTACGCTTCGCACCTGTCGCCATTTGGTCCATAGGAAAATCACGGTGCCAGAAGTACTGGAATAGCGTCGCGAAGTCCTCAGGGGTTGCCCATCCCGTGGGTAATGCCATTATATATAATAACTCCCTCAGTAGCGCTATTATCATTATATCATTATAGTCGGGGATATCCTCTTGAGGTGGCGTGATGATACTGTCTAATGCTCTACCACATGATACGGTTAAGTGTGCGGCCAGAGGGCACATCTAGACTCAACAAATTGAGTAATTGTTTAGGACTCCTTGTGCACTCTGGCGAGAAGGTCGTTACAGATGGCAAGGCGCTCCAAAGTATAGGGGGTAAGGAAAGGAAATCAGCTCCCCGGGCTAACGGCACACAGCACGCTGCTATGGAATATGGTCAGGAGCAGGGGCCTCTTTTCAAAGGGCCTCGAGCCTCGTGCAAATGACAAACTGTCTACTACCGCAAGGCGCTTACAAGCGCAGGCAAGTATAGATAAGGCTGGAGAATAGCGGGCTTCCAGCTTGTGGCCTGCTGTATAAACCCACCCTTGTCAGCGCGCCTCGAATTCCACAACTTATCTGCCACTGGAAGTGTAAGCCAGTTCAGCCGCTCACCGGTTACAGAATTAATGGGCCACGTGAAGAAGGACAAGAAGTCTTCGAGAGGATACTGGGGGAAATGGTTGAACTGGAAGGGCATATAGTTGAACTTGCCCTGCTCTCGACACTCGACAAACCAATGGACAGGAACGAGGCCGTTAGGGTACTTCTCGCCAACGCGTTTCTCCCATTTATGGAAGAGCTCGTGCGCGTCGATTTCTCGTGGAGTGTAATCGTCGCTGATCGGGTCTAGTTCTACTTCCCAGTAGGCCACTAGCACTCCCTCCCACTCATAGTCTGATTGAAGGCTGCTAACCCTCCAAACCGGCATTTGCTTTTTCGCCTTAGCCATGGACACTCTCTTGCTTTCCGTCCTTGGGCGGTAGAAACAAAGCTCCCCGGGCAGCACTCGAAATCTTGGCTGTCACCCATATTGTACACCGACAGTTGCGCTTGAACAAGGCAGAAAGAAGTCGGAGCACGGAGGCCAACCATTATTCAGTCCAACGACAATAGCGCGTGACAGTGAAGACTCTGCCGAGCGACTTATGTTAGTTGAAGGCAGGCTGAGGACAAACAATCCCGAGGAATGTTACCTCCAGATGCGTAGGCAACACTTTGATGAAATGAGGGAAGATAAAACCAGTTAGCAGCGTTAGAAAACAAGGCTTCGTAGTACCCTGATTTCGTCTTTCAGCAGGCTCACCTTCTGATTTACAGCGTCACTTGGTCTCAACCTATCTTCCACATAACTAACAAGTTTAGACTTAGTACCTGCAATCTGTGCTCCAAAATACCATGCTCCTTGGTTAAGAATTAATGGAGAAACACCTGCCGTCTTAGATAGATATATTATAGTTTCGGCTATCTTAGCATCATTGGAATAGTCATCTTTTTCATCTTTGGGAACATCCGCTTGGACACCCATCAAGAGCCTAGTTAGTCTTCTAACCCAGATATCTATAGGTTGTAATAGTGGATCATCATGGTCAACAGGCAGATCATAAATGAGCACGATATCTCTGAGGAATAGTGAGTTTATTTTGCTTCCCGTTCCTCGAATTTGGCATAAGAATGTGTGTGCATTCTTAGCTGTACCACCTTTCAGTAAAGCAAAAACTGTCTTGATTAGATTGTAGTCATAGTCCTGTAGTCTTAGGATTAGGCTTGTTACCGATTCTTTGCCCGCACCCTCTTTTGGGCAAAGAGGATTATTGGGTGGGTTTGCGCCTTTACCATCTGGTGGAAGTCTTAGAATATGGAGAAAGGCATCCCAGGCACGTGTTGGAAATTCCGAATCTGGTTCCTTTCGTCCGGCCTTGATAGCCTGTCTGACCGCTTCAACTGCTGCAGTAGAGTATTCGGGCGAACGCCCCTGCCTCTCATAGGCATAACCATGCAAGTAGAATTGCAGTCCTTGTAACCAGTCAGAATTCCTAGAGGCGTAAGGATCTCGATTCTGTTTAAGTATTACTTGGAAAGCATTAGCAAAGGTCGCAATTTCCTTGACTTTCCGAATAACTATCTTTTGATCCACTTTACCTCGCCACGAGACTGTAATGCTGTTAGAAACTAGTCGGCTTACAAGGTAACCGCTGAAACTTCAATCGGCTGTGATATATTGGTAACTGTTACACTTTCGCTAACAGCTAATTCAAACTGTTGCTCACCCTCAGGTGAACTGACAAAAACAAGGCAAGCAACGTTACCCACATTCTCAATCATGACTCCACCATCTACTTCAGTTATGGAAATTTCCAACGTACCCTCTGGGGCACACGATAAGCCCAGCAAGGCTAAAGCAAGAACACAGCAAATCAGAAATGTTGCTTTCATTGGCGCTTAATGACATACATAGTAAGCCAAGTAGTGGGCACAGTCAATACTCATCTTTTACACAAAAGTCAGTTTCGTTTGCGACGATAACCAGGCTCATCACACAGGGCGTTGAAATGTTACCTTCAGTAATAGCTATGTCGTCAAAGCTGTGATATTTCCTTGCACCACAATGGAAGCGGTGATAGAATGCCCGTAGTTAGTAGGGCTTGCATTTGGGGGCAAGTTCACCAGGCTTGACTAGTAAACGACAATGAGGTCGGTAAGGGTCTTCCGATTCGGTAGGACCAAATAGAGGTGGTAAATAAGCCAATGGGTATAAGGGCACTATGGCCACAACCGTAGATCATGATAGTGCGCTTGAGGCATTGAATCGGGCGTGGAGTGACCGACGGTCGAAAGCCCGTCCACCTGCTCGGATGCAACAGTTGATCGAGCAAGTTCTTGCCGCGACTGATGTTACTTACAAGTATATTCTAGTAACCGGTTATTTGGCCAAGTATACAAACCCCTCCGTTCATGCCCGTGCTTTGCAGGTCGGCAGTAAACTCAGCGAGGCTTATGACGCACGAAGTCTCTGCCACAAAGTAGTTGTCGGGTTTGAAAAGACAAAAGGGAATCTTTTCGGCCTTTCAAATGAGCCATTCGTAAACAAGCCAGCACGACATCCCGAGCACGATAGCGGGAATCCCCAACTGCGAAACAAGATTCTAGCTCAGAAGTTGCATGATGCTTTGGAGATCGCCAATTCTGCGAAAGCTGAAGATGTTTACCGCGGTCTTGTGCATATTTTGCGTGTTGGTGCTAAACATGCGGCTGATCAAAAAATGGCCCGCGTCAAAGCCCGAGCCAATCTTCCAGCCGTGCTGGAATTCATAGAAGTATTTCTTCAAGAAACTGACGGGGGTTCGCGTTTGGTAAGTATATGGGGAGCAATAATGGCTTTGATTTCTGAGAGCGGAAAGATATCAGTTACATCACCAAACGTAGCAGACGAATTTGGTAGAACAGCTGGCGATGTGCAGATCTACTACAATGAAATACTCGTAGCCGCCTCTGAATGTAAACATCGACCCCTGAATTTGGATGACGTTAAACATGGCATCAGAAAGGCACTAGAGAAAGAGGTGCCCGAGTATCATTTCGTAATTGCCGCTGGTTTAGCTGCGGGGCAAGAGAAACAGATAAAAGAGGAATTGAGCGCTCATTCTGCCGAAGTTGACCTGCTTCTAGTGGACATCTGGCATGCAAAGACACTTCTCGCTGGTATTTTAAATCCTGTTAGACGGGCGAGGTTTGGTATGAAGGTTGTTGAGCTATTGAGAAGGATGAGGAGATTTGAGAGTGCTAACCAGGCTGCAGAACTCTGGAACAAGATTACAGGTTAAGTGACAAATGGTAACCTTCTACAGATTCACTTGGGTCGTAGTTTGTCCAGAGGACTTCAGCCCTCTTGCCTTTCGTTGAGTGAATTGTGCGCTCGGCTGCATCAAACTTATGCCATTTTGGTGCCGGATAGAGCCGATTCATTAACTCGCAATCATAATTGCTTAGTGCGACTTTGCCTTTGACTGTGTTCAGTTCGTCTGCGAGTTTCTTATGCTCATCATCAGTCATTTCATATCCGTAGGCCTTTGAATCGCCTCGGGTGGTATGAACATAGGGCGGATCACAATAGAAGAGCGTTTCCTGTGAATCGTATAGCTTGATGACATCAATCGCTGGTCTGTTCTCGATCTGAACTCGGAGCAAACGCTCCGCGATTTCCGGAAGTGCATGAACCCCACCAAGCCAACGGCTAATAACTCCACTCATTCCTTGGCGACTAGTATTTCTGCAATTCGCCCACCGGCCTATTGACGCAGTCTGGGCTAAACCTGTTCGAACTTGGCGAGCTCTAATGTAGAAGTGGCGGGCGCGTTCAAGTGGTGGTAGACTTGCATCAAGTTTACAAGCTATGGCGAATTCTTCGCGAGAAAACGGGGTAAGTCCAATCGCCTCAACCAAAGCTTCCTTGTGCTCGCGCAGGACTCGAAAGAAATTACAGACTTCGCCGTCAACGTCATTGTATGTCTCGACTGGTGAGGGAGACCGGTTCAGTAGAACAGCGGCAGATCCTCCAAAGGGTTCACAATAATGATGGCATTCCGGTAGCAGCGGAAGTAGCCATTCCAGGTGCGAGAATTTGCCACCATACCAGCCAAACGCTATGAGTCTCGGCCGGCGCACTAATAGTTTATGGTTGACTTTTGGACCTCCGTTGCTTTCGTCTAGGTATATAGGTGATGACAATCCGGCCATACGGTCATTTCCTTTCGGCGTAAGTAGATTTTAGTTGTTGTGCGAGCGGCAGCTTACCTTGTATTGGCGGGTTCTCGAAAATGTACTTAGCTAGAGCTTTCTCGATCAGTTCCTTAAGTGTCATCCCCTCGTCAATAGCTCGTCTCTTTAGGTCACGGTGCAGCTCGTCGGGTAGAACTATCCTTACCTGCCTCACTTGTATCACTTTAGTCACTCTTAGCATAAGAATACCATTTATCACCCCATCTGTCAAGAGCAAGCATGTAAAATGCTGGCCGGCACGAGAGATTTAACATGTCGTCATTTTGTTTTAGGTGAATCGCCGGCAATTTGCCGGCCTGTAGCTTGGATCTTAGGCAGGCAACATTTCTTAAATTTCTTACCGCTACCACAGAGGCAAGGATCATTTCTGCCAGGAAGTTTAGTCCCAGGAGCTGGGATAAAAGGTGGCTCATCTTGAATGAATTTCTCTATTTCAGCATCATATTCCCACGGCCCTTCTACCCATGTAGCGCAGTGAAATGGTTTTGAGTTATCCCTTACCATGACACCAAGCCCTATGCTCTTAACAGCTTTATGACGGTATTTTTCTATTAGGGCGCGCATTTCGGTTCTCTGTTCTAGAAGACGTGGTGAAAAGTCAAGGGAACCGATTAGTGATACAACAATCCCTCCTTCGAAGTATGTCCAGCGCCGAAACATACCTGGTGTTAACGTTGCTGTTCGAAGATCTGACAAGTTCTTGGCTATTTGATCAAGCATACTGTCTGACATATCTAGTACAGCAAATGATATCCACCGTGAAGCGTAGTCGCCTCGTTTCCGTAGCTCTTCAAGAACTTGTTTTATCTCAATCGGAATCTCCAGTTCAATTTTAGGTGGAGTACTCAAGTCACCTCTTTTGTAGGCGAACCAATCATTAAACTGAGCCGAGAATCCGTGGAGCAAAACACCGGTTGGTTTCACACCTTCTCTGTCCCATAACCTGGCCGGCTGAAGCCTGGTCTGTAAATATGCACCAAAGAAATCCAATTCATCAGCAAGAATTTCTAATGATTCTCTTTGAGTAGCTAACCGTTTCTCAATGTAATGTAGGAATACGTCGGGCCCATCACAGAAATTCGTAACGGTATCCAAGTCGGCAATGCTGATTGAGAAAGGATACTCCTCACTTCTGAAAAGTCCGAGGCCTTTAAACATAGACAGACGCGTCGCCAGCCCGGCCAACAGATGTTGGGATACCGTAACGAGATACATACGGTGTATTTTGTCTTTAGAAACTATGAGTCGACGGTCGGTAGAAGGTTCTATAAACTCGGGCTTATCTGTCTGTTCTATGTACTGGGCGGCCCTTTTTGCTTGGGCGAAAGCATCCTCAACATTTGCCTTGATATCTGAACGAAAACGTCCAATGTCGCCAAGTTGTGACTCTAATCTGAACTGCTTCGCCTTGGCTTCAAGCAAAATGAGAAAAGGTCCCCAATGTACCGCAATATCTAGTTCAGTCGTTGAGCCGTCGCTTTTATCGGGATTCGGGTATGTTAGATTCTGATAGATATATTGCGATGAGAAGATGCGTGACAAACAATCAACCGTTTTCTGTTGAAGCCATTTTGTTCTTTCCCTCTGATATTGCCCTGAGAAGAAGCCTTGATCCGTTTTAGCTACCTGTTCAAAGCTTTCCCATAGAGCATCTAAAGCATTTGAAATATCTATGAGGATGACCCGTTTATCTGGCAGGACAAACAGAGGCCGTCTACGTACGTCAACAATTTCAGACATCGCTTCGCGGTGGTTCCTCGTCATTCCAATAAGGTTAATCAAACCTTCCCACTCCTCCGTCGTTGGTAACGGTTCTATATCATCAATATCTCTCAAGCCGATAGGAAGAATTTCTGGTGCGATAGAATTTAGTCTGGACACAAACTCAAAGGCTTTCGCAGCCTGTTCATCTTGTAAAACTTCTAGAATCTTATCTTCCGTTGGACTTCTGCCTTTGGGCGATTTTTTTGCAATTTCTTGCCACTTTTTGCCAGCCGCTCGGGCTTGCTTATGGATATACGGCATAACAGAGTTTATGGCCTTTTCTTGGGCTCGAATGACGGACCACAATATAGCTTGCGCTCTAGTTGGACCGATACCGGTGGCTTGTTTAAACCAATTCTCAAAGTGTCCCTGAATTGATATTACTTCGCTGGCAGTCTGCTCAGGAAATGCTGATCCTCTCACAACCTCAGCTTGTATGCGTACCGTAGTCACAATATCCTCTAAGGGGTCTCGTTCACGGTTATCTTTTGGGAAGTGGGAGACCATCAAGCGTAATGCTAGTATTTTGTCTAGAATTCCAATACATCCGTTGATGTGCCAGGGTGTAATATCTTGCTGTGACTTACCAAAAAGCGGATAAGCATAGTAAGCCAACATTTCGATTTTAGCTGGGACATCACCATGAGTCACCTCGCTAATATAGCCTTCCGGACCGAAGCTAGTATTAGCAATGACAGCAACAAAAAGCCCAACTGCGTCAACCCCCTCCAGTAGCTTCTCTAGCTTGGCGATTGCATCAAGCAACTCAGTTTCGCCCTTCTCTCTCATTTGGATAAGAGTCTTACGCCATTCTTCCGGGTCATGTTTACTCATATCCTGTGAGTTTGACATTCTATAATAGATTTATCACAACGCACTATTTTCGTGCAACGGGGAAACAAAAGGCCATATTGTTGGATGACTCTGAGAAGCCGGAGTAGGTCCATTCGGCGTGTCCCTACGGCATGAGGGATGTTCCCCCTTAGAAACTACCTAGCTCGATCGCGACACGTGTTTCCTTCAACAGGTCAAGATATATCTGGGGGATCCCACTTCTTTCTAGCCGGCCCAGGAAGCGAGAGAAATCCCAGAAGGTGACATTCGTCGGAACGTCAGCGTTTGGCATGTCAGCCATCAAAACAAAATAACCTCTGATCCGATATTTGCCCTCAAACACGATGCCACATTCCTTGCATAACCTATCCGCATTATTGGTTAGAACTCCCACTGTGTTTGAAAACTTCCTGAGTTGGCCATCTAACTCCGTGTCATTTCCGGCGCTGCCCTTCGACTCGAAAACAACGATCTCGCAAATGCCCTTGTGAACCTTAAAACCAACAACGTCCAGGTCGCCGTTGACGTTTTCATGCTCCTTCAAGAATGCTGGCTCTGACCGGAGTCTTACAGGATAGAAGCCTATGTTTGAAAGCATGTTGGCTATCAGGAGCTCCGGGTATGTGCCCCTCACTCTGCCAACCATCTGGTCCATGCACCGGACTGCAGTATCGAGGCGGGTGTATCCTGGATCCTCACAGTACTTTAGAAACTCTTCTTCATCGGCTAGAATGCGAATCCGTTTAATGTGCTTTGCATTACGGCTGATTTTATTCCACACCTGACGCCACTGTTGTGAAGCAGTACCAGAATGATTGTTGCCGATATAGTAGAATATCCACCACATTGAAGCATTTGTCAAACCGTACTCCCCATAAGCGGGCATGAAAAGACCTAAGCTGTAATTCTCTCGTCTACTATCCAGTTTGTGTATGAAAATAGCCAGGCGGACCTTGGTATTTGTCCGTTTTGAACGCGCGATTGCTCCATCAAGAAGAGTAATGAAGTTCAAAGCTGCGGCGGATGAGTAACCACTGTCGACGATTCGTGCCCTGTTGCCAAGAATTGAAAGCAGCCGCTCAGGCGATTCCCTCACCCCCGGTTCAGCGAGCAGATCTAGTATCATATTGGAAGGAGGCGATTGCCTGACAGAGTACTTATAGTGTGCAAACAGTGCCGGCATCCCTGTCACGTCATCCAGCTTTTTGCAATACCGTTCAAACTCACCCCAGCGTCTGATTTCTTGCACGATTTTGTCCAGGTCTACTAGCCTATCTGCCTTTTTCTCATTCGTAATTACAGATTTCAGGGTCTCGTGAATTGTCATTGCGTAACCAACTGCCCATGAGTCTGGGATCCTTTTGGGCAAGAATTCTGATATCAGGCTCATAGGATCAAATCGACTTCGACAATCCAGTTGAAACTCATCAAAGACCTCGTCATAAGGCGGTATTACTTTGGGACTAAAATCATGATAGTAATTGGTATATATATTGAGGAGATACGTCCCATTAGTGTAATTAGCGACCATGTGATCAGCCGAATCGACATTAAGGGCGAACTCGACATCCACTCGATTGCCCCTGTAATCTTCAGCGAGGTAACAATTCACGAAGATACTTCGCAAGCTATCCGCAAAAGAATCGAATTCGCTTCTGTAAGCCTCGATAAATCTCCAGTCGTTTATACCCATAATCCTGAATAAGAGAATATTAGCCTTGCTTACAAACTTAGAAATAGTATGGTCCGGCCGAGCTGCACCCCGTGCAATTGAGCGGCCGCGGCCCTTTGTGAAGTGGGTGTAGTCGTAGTAATCCTCATCTGGTTTAACTCCAAGCAAATCGGGCGCATCTACGACGTTCGTGATGTAGCTATCCAACGCGACCACTGTGGCGAGTTTTAAGCCATTCAGCGCGCCTTTCGTCGAATCCGAGTTTGGTTCCTTTCTCGAGTCAGCTTGACAGAACAGTCCGACAGCCTCTCGCGAGAAGAACTTTTTTAGATACACAAATGTAGAGAATAGCGATACTATGTTCTTTGACCTTTCCCAGTCAATCCAGTCGTCAAGATTCACGGAGTCCTCATTCATACCCGTCTGAACTACCTAATAACTCAACCACGTCAGGAACTTAGAATGAACCAGGCCACGCGCACTCACCCTCACCCTGTCTTCAGCATCTGGGGCTTTACTATCGCTCATAAAGACGTCCTGCCAAGAACTGCTACAGATGCTATTGTATCATCTATATAGTTCCGGCGAAATTTCTTGGACTCCGTTAGGCAGGTCTATCACGGTGTCTACAGATTTACCGCTGTCCGGGAAATATCATTGCATCCAACAAAAAGCCAGATTGTTATCTATCATACATACCATCGTTTTTTGCCTGGAGAGCATATCACCAGAGACTAGGCTCATCCTACGTCGTTTACCGCTCTGTCGCTCTATCACGCCATCGCTCCGTCGCTCTACCCCACTGTCACTCTATCGCTCCACCGCTCCGTCGCTCTGTTGCCAGGGAGGTGCCTTGCTCCGTACCGCTCCGCTGCTCCGCCGCTCCACGACGCTGTCACTCTATTGGCTCACCGCTCCACCGCTCCATCGCTCTGTTGCCAGGGAGGTGCCTTGCTCCGTACCGCTCCACCGCTCGGTCGCTCTGTTGCCGTGGAGGTGCCTTGCTCCGTACGGCTCTGCTGCTCCGACGCTCCGACGCTCCATCACTCCGTCGCTCCACGACGCTGTCACTCTATCCCCTCACCGCTCGGCCGCTCGGTTGCTCCTCCGCTCGGTCGCTCCGCCGCTCGGCTGCTCCGTCGCTCTGTTGCCAGGGAGGTGCCTTGCTCCGTACCGCACTGCTGCAGGGACCGGAGCGTGCAGAGCGGAAAGCGGTGCATGCAGAGCAGAGACTACAGAGCAGAGAGCAGAGAGTACAGAGCACAGATTAGTGTGCATCTAAGTAACATTTCATCGTTTTGTGCACAGAGTCATGGAGGACACGAGTCAGCCGTAATATAGACTGATGATTATGACTTGGTGTCCTGGTTAGAAACCCTGGAACGACTGCAGAATTTCTCGAAACGAAATGTCTCCTTTTGTAAGATGGTCATAAGCAATCCCTACACCGGCTAGGGTTGGGAGACCGGTAAATGAAATCTTGGTATTGAAGCCTAGCTGCTTGCCAGCAAGTTGGAGGCCAGCATTGAGCGTGTCAAGAATACTATCACGCAGTTCTATTTTAAATCTCTCGAACTTCACATAGCGATAAATAAGGTAATACTCTGAAGCTTCCTTTTCGAAGGAATTTCTCGCGTCCCAGCCGAAGTCTTTTGTAATTCTAGCTAAAGCTACGTTTCTCAAATGATGATGTCTGGTGAAGTCATAGGCTGTCTTTCTAGACCCGGCCTCCAATTCCTTCATAAAGAAGTCGGGTGATGTTACACTCAAAATACGCATGGACTCCATTATTTCATCCAATTTCCCGCGCACGTTCATGGGTAGTCTGAAAGTGAGTATATGCTCAGGCTGCAATTCGATACGACGACGTTTCTTCGACTTCGTTGAATGCTGATCGGGCAAAAACTGCGAGAATGAATCTCCTCGCTCAACGAGCGTAAAAGGATTGATTTGAACAAACTCGAAACCAACGGTCTTCCCGCTTTCAGGTTCCGATAAGTAAACGATCTCGTACGTTTCTGTTTCATATATCAATAGATGAGCTGCGCAGTTGGAAATAAAATCACAAATAATACGGGCGAAATTGTCACGCTGTCTATCTCGAGATATTGCTTTCTCGATAATTTGCTGTACTCGTGGGTCCGGCGGGTCTAACGAAATATTGAATTCCTTCTTTGATACTTGTCCGCCAATTGGCATGATACGCAGTCTGACGTCTTCAATGAACATACTGGGATAGAACTCGGTATAATACTCGGCCCTATTAACTACATCCGTTCTATTCTGTAACACATCGTCTGGCATATACGAGACTGACTTCTGTGATCGTTCCAGCTCTTCCTTTGTTTTTCTCTTCATTCGTAATCATCCTCTGTCTCGTCGTTTTGTTCGAATAGTTCTATGGTGTCAAGAAAAGCGCGTGCTCTATGTGTCAACTCTAAACCGGGAACTTCAGGACGCTTGGCAAGATACATGGCCAGAAACACGTCTTGGCCATCGTGAGAAATCATACCTAGTGTACCTCGAGCAATGCACTGTATGATTTTGCTGGAGTGTGCCGGCCTGACGCGTTGCCTAGTGGGAAATGGGTCATAAGACACGTCAAGAAAAACGTTTTCATCGTGAAGACGCTTCTCTAATTTCCTTTGCCAGCCAATTCGCAAAGTAGCACGTGGAGGGATGGCGAAGACTGACTCTCGAAATCTGGCAAATTCGCTAATAGACTCTATGACTCCCTTGGGTTCGTTGTGATTATCGAAGTAGCTATCCCAACATCGCCTGGCCGTATCCCAGTACTTCTTACCATCAAGCTCTGAATATATTAGGGCATATCCTGATATATGCAGGAGGTCTTCAATCGGCTCCGTAATAAATACTAAAGCTGCCTGTTGATTCGTAGCTGTGCCAATTTCAGTACGCAGCCGGTCATGGGCCTTAAGGGCAGCGACGAAGTATGCTGGAAATATTTTGCCAAAGAGTTTGTCATTTCCCATCGCCATGGCGTTGTTGCATTCTTCGGCCAATACCAAGAAGCTTTGGCCGAAATAGTCCGGTAAGGTCTTTCTAAATGGCATCTCAGCCAATGTGACGGATGCTTTGGCCAGATTGATGATAAGTTCTTCTCTGACTGCTAACACCCGCTTAGAAAGGTCATCCCAGTCCGGACCAGGCCAGGGGATGTCCTTCACACGATGCAATGTGGATAATCGGTCATAGCAAGCCTGGATCTTCCCGACATGGAAGATGAACTTGTTGCACGCCTCTAGCCCTCTATCAATGATCTGAGCACCACTGAGGTATCGCTTTTCCGCAATCAAGCTCTTAGTTTGATTGGTAAATAATTCTTCATACTCTACAACTAGGCTTTCTACTGCCTCTTTGATAAAATTCACCATGCCACGAGCTGCAATTTGGTTCCGGTACCATCTAGGGGTGACGTACTTACCTTCCGCTTCGTATTCAAATCGCATTCTTTCTTGCAGATCCTCTAGTTGTTTGACAACCTCTCGTGGATTCTGCGCAGTGTATACAGACCCAGATTTGTTCCATTTGACTTTGTCAAGAGTACCCGCAAAATTATCTAAAGTTATCTTGTCGAGGGTGTCTGATAGTCCCAGCAAAATGTTTATTAGTCCCACGCAATACAAGTCTATGATCCCGAGCCTGCCGAGAAGGCTTTTCCCTTCGTCTTCCTGCAAATCGTCGATACTTGGATCATCAAAAAAGGCGATCTGAAATATCAATGGTTGAATTATCTTGTGGATATACAAACCCTCGTCGACGGCTAAATGCCCGGATAACACTGTTTGTGTGTTTTGAATGTTGTCAAGAATATCAGCGGTACTCGAAAAATCATTCTCCTTAGCGAAGGCGCGAAATACCTGTACTAATGTCTCTCCAATATTCTTCTCAAACCACATTAGGTCTGGTACCGACTCCGGCTGCAGTGAAGTACCGGAGCGGAGCGCTAAGTCAGTCTGAGTTGAATCTGCGGTAAGCCAATCACGATGGCTGTATATTCTCTTGAACCAATTGCTATTGCTCGGTATGCACATCTTGTAACTAATATATAGCTGTAACAATAGAAGGGGCCGCGTTGCTAATCTCGTAAGTATTGCTCCATCAAAATACTCCATATGAGTTGCTAAATATGTTACTTTACGATAGGTCATTAATAACTGCTCAGCCTGTTTCTGGTAGTGGTATTGAAAGGACGGATTTCTCCATTGAAATCCCTTTGGAGTTGCTGCTTTGAACCAGCGTGCTAGCTCATAGCCTAGATATTCAGCGAGTCTTGTAGGATCAAAATAGGAGAAAATGCGTAATCCGAGCACTATGAAGCTAAACACTGCGATTATTGAAAGGAATATGACAATTGACATGTCCAAGAAACTTATCGAGAATCCAAAGGCACTTTTCCCCAATAACAAGATGGCCACCGCGACTGTTAACGCCACAGCCCGGATATATAAATTGCCTACCTTCTCCTTGATAAGGGGTTCGCGTATCTCTCCAGGCACTTTTGCATATACCGTGCTGGCGACGACACTTACCGCTGTGAAGTAAAGAGCCAAAAAGACACCGGCTACCTGTGCTACGATGCCAAGCAAGTTTTTCGACGTTTCTTCGTCTAAGTTAAACAGGACAGGAAAAGGTGATAGAGAATAATCGATGGCTGCTAGGACGGCGATAAAAATGATTGCCAGAAGAACTGGAGCAGCAATAGCTTTTGAGATTTCCCCGAGAATAGAGAACGATTCTCGTTGTTCACGAATGCGGCTCTTTGCACTAAAAGACCGTGTTTCAAACGTGAATTTTATTCGTTGCCAAACCGATATTATTTTCCAATAATGTGGCGAGAATTGCCATTCATACAGACGCTGAGGTTTGTTACGTAGCCAGCGTCTTATCGCACCTCTGATTGAAAACCGCATTTCTTATACGCACAAATACCCAGTTATCGGTTGCTCGACCCGATAGGTTTGACTCCCCGCCTATGATTCTACCATATAGGGATTGAACATTCTGACGTTTTGTGACTTCCCGATTCCATAGAGCGTCTTGGACACCACAACCTATTGATAATTCCTTCACTGGTGATACAATAACATTACAGCGGTGCGGATAATGTGTCTGTTATCATGGTGAAAGTATCTCGATAGGAGTTGCTTCCATGGGTATCTTCGATAGCTTCAAAAAGAAAAGGCCTGAGGAGGGCTCAGTAGAGGTAAGGCAGGAGACACCTCGCCGAGGGGAAGAGACAGCCCCGGGAAGGTGGCAGGTAGGTGACAGGATTCAAAACCGCTACGAGATACATCATATTCTGGGCGGACCGGGCAGAAGTGGTATGGGCAGCGTCTATATATGCTATGACCATGAATCAAAGCGAGCTATGGCCATCAAAACTCTCCAAGACCGATTCCTTCAGGATCGCGCCTCCATTGACCGCTTCAAGTGGGAGGCTGAAGCCTGGGTTAGGCTGGAGAAACACTACAACATTGTCCAGGCATGGTATGTCGATGAGGTTGGGGGGAGACCCTGTATCTTCCTGGAATCTATCGTCGGTGATAAGCAATACGGGGCTGACCTTTCGGGTTGGATTTGGGGAGGCGGGCTTCAAAGAGATGCGAAACCAGATATCCCCCTTATCTTGAACTTTGCCATCCAGTTCTGCCAAGGTATGATGCACGCGGAGAAGAAGTTCAAGGAGATGGGGAAGCCATTTGTCCACCGGGATGTCAAGCCACAAAACATCATGGTCACCAGGGACAGAGTGGTCAAGGTGACCGACTTTGGGCTAGTGAAGGCGTTTGCTGAAGCAGATGAGGATATTCCCTCAATGACTGTGGGGGATGAATCCCGCAAAAGACTTAGCTTGAGCAAGTCAGGCAATGTTTGCGGCACACCTCCCTATATGTCCCCAGAGCAGTGCCGAGGGGGAAAAGATGTAGATGTGAGGTCAGACGTCTACGCCTTCGGGTGCGTCCTTTATGAGATGCTTACCCAAAGATATGTATTTGATGCTCGAACACCCGAGGAGTTTATCAAACATCACCTTAAGACTAAGCCCAATTCTCCAGATGCTCATAAAGAACTGGATAAAGTGGTGATGAAGTGCCTAGAGAAAGAGCCCGACAAAAGGTATCAGGACTTCAACGAACTTGATAAGACTCTCTCAGCACTATACCACCGGTTGACCGGAAAAGTGGTCAAGCAGCCGGAGGCAATTCAACTAGAGGCATGGGAACTGTCCGTCAAAGGATTGTCTCTTACCAACCTGGGACTTCATCAGGAAGCGGTTGCTTGTTTGATGCGGGCGGCCAAGCTTGACCCAACCAATCCCGATACGCACGGTACTCTGGGTTTGATCTATGCTAATCAGGGCAATCATGAAGCGGCGGTCCTTGAGTACCAGGAATCCCTAAAGGTCGACCCGAACAATGCCACGACGCACCTTCACTTGGGTATCGCCTTTGACCATCAGAAGAATTTTGATGCCGCTATAGAAGAATACATGGAGGCACTGAGGATCGACCCTCGCTATGCCCAGGCACACCGTGGCCTTGGCCATATCTATTACAAGCAGCTTCGATTTGATGACGCGGAAAAAGAATACAAAGAAGCCCTCAGCATCAACCCGAACAATGCCGAAGTGCACTGTGATCTAGGAGGGCTCTACCAACTTCAAGCTATGCTTGCGGAGGCACAAGAAGAATACAAGAAGGCACTTAGGATCAACCCAAACTATGCCTTCGCTCGCTATAAATGGGGTTCTGCCTATCTAAGTGCCTATCGAATGGTAGGTAAGCCTGTCTATCTTGATGCAGCAGTGGAGCAATTCAAAGAGGCCCTGAGGCTCAACCCCGACGATGTCGAGGCCCACTACGACCTCGGGAATGCATCCAAGGCTCAGGGCAAACTTGATGTGGCGGTTGCAGAATATAAAGAGGTCCTGAGGCTCAAACCCAACGATGTTGACGCGCATAAAAACCTGGGGATTGCCTACGAGGCTCAGGGCGAGTATAAACAGGCTATAGAGTCCTACCAGGCATTTATACGGCTGGCTTCACCTCAATACGCTTCGTGGGTTAAACAAGCTGAAGAAAGTATCCGCCAACTTAGGCAAAAGATGTAGGAGACGCAACATGGGCATATTCGATAGCCCCGGAAAGAAGAAGCCCGAAGAAAGGTCGGAAGGAAGGGGCGTGACTCCGCCAAAGGGCAAAACAGCCGCGGGAAGATGGCAGGTGGGAGATAGAATTGGAAACCGCTATGAGATACACCATATTCTGGGCGGACCGGGCAAAAGCGGCATGGGGATTGTCTATATCTGTTATGACCACAAATACAGAGAGGCGGTGGCTATAAAGACCTTCCAGGACAGATTTCTGGTTGACCGCACTGCCGTTGAACGCTTCAAGTGGGAGGCGGAGACCTGGATCCGGCTGGAGAAACACTACAACATAGTCCAGGCCAAGACTGTCGAGGAAATTGAGGGCAGGCCTTATATCTTCATGGAATATGTGGTGGGGGATAAGCAGTATGGAGCTGACCTCTCGGGCTGGATCCGGGGGGGAGGGCTTCAAAGAGACAGGAGAGCCGATATTCCCCTCATTCTGAACTTTGCCATCCAGTTCTGCCACGGCATGATTCATGCCCAGAATAAGTTTAAAGAGATGGGGAAACCCTTTGTCCACCGGGACATCAAGCCGCAAAACATCATGGTCACTCAAGACAAAGTAGTCAAGGTAACCGACTTTGGTCTGGTGAAGGGCTTTGCTGAGTCAGTCGAGGATATTCCATTGACAACGGTTGGGGATGAATTCCACAGGAGGCTTAGCCTGAGTAAGTCAGGCAATATCTGTGGGACACCACCTTACATGTCCCCGGAGCAGTGCTGGGGTGAGAGGGATATAGATGTCAGGTCTGATATCTATGCCTTTGGCTGTGTCCTTTATGAGATGCTCACGGGAAGGTATGTATTTGATGTTGAGAAGGCAGAAGAGTTCATCTACCATCACCTGAAAAGCATGCCCCGGCCTCCTAACGCTCACAAGGAGCTGGACGAGGTGGTGATGAAGTTTCTCGAGAAGGAAGCTAAACAGAGGTATCGTGACTTCGAGGAGCTGGAGGAGGTGCTTTCCCGGATTCACTACGGTCTTACCGGGGAGATGATTGAGCCGCCGAGGGCACAAGAACTAGAAGCCTGGGAGCTGAACAACAAAGGGGTGTCCCTGGCAAACATTGGACTCCTTCAAGATGCCATCACCTGCTGTCATCAAGCTCTCAGGATAAACCCCAACTATGCTGAGACGCACAACAACCTGGGGACTGCCTACTCTGATCAGGGGAAGTTCGATGAGGCGATTAGGGAATACAGAGAGGCTCTCAGGCTAAACCCCAACTATGCCGAGACGCACAACAACCTGGGGGCTGCCTACAAGGCTCAGGGGAAGCTCGATGAGGCGATTAGGGAATTAGGAGAGGCTCTCAGGCTAAACCCCAACTATGCCGAGGCGCACATCAACCTGGGGAATGCCTACAAGGCTCAGGGGAAGCTCGATGAGGCGATTAGGGAATTAGGAGAGGCTCTCAGGCTAAACCCCAACTATGTTGAGACGCACATCAACCTGGGGAATGCCTACAAGGCTCAGGGGAAGCTCGATGAGGCGATTAGGGAATTAGGAGAGGCTCTCAGGCTAAACCCCAACTATGCCGGGGCGCACTTCAGTCTGGGGAGTGCCTACCATGTTCAGGGGAAGCTCGATGAGGCGATTAGGGAATTAGGAGAGGCTCTCAGGCTAAACCCCAACTATGCCGGGGCGCACTTCAGTCTGGGGACTGCCTACAATGATCAGGGGAAGTTCGATGAGGCGATTAGGGAATACAGAGAGGCTCTCAGGATAAACCCCAACGATGTTATGACGCACAACAACCTGGGGGCTGCCTACAAGGCTCAGGGGAAGCTCGATGAGGCGATTAGGGAATTAGGAGAGGCTCTCAGGCTAAACCCCAACTATGCCGAGGCGCACATCAACCTGGGGACTGCCTACAAGGCTCAGGGGAAGCTCGATGAGGCGATTAGGGAATACAGAGAGGCTCTCAGGCTAAACCCCGACTTTGCCGAGGCGCACATCAACCTGGGGGCTGCCTACAAGGCTCAGGGGAAGCTCGATGAGGCGATTAGGGAATACAGAGAGGCTCTCAGGCTAAACCCCAACTATGCCGAGGCGCACTTCAGTCTGGGGAGTGCCTACCATGTTCAGGGGAAGCTCGATGAGGCGATTAGGGAATACAGAGAGGCTCTCAGGATAAACCCCAACTATGTTGAGACGCACAACAACCTGGGGGCTGCCTACGGGGTCCAGGGGAAGTTCGATGAGGCGATTAGGGAATTAGGAGAGGCTCTCAGGATAAACCCCAACGATGTTATGGCGCACAACAACCTGGGGGCTGCCTACAAGGCTCAAGGGAAGTTCGATGAGGCGATTAGGGAATTAGGAGAGGCTCTCAGGCTAAACCCCAACTATGCCGAGGCGCACATCAACCTGGGGAATGCCTACAAGGCTGTAGGAAAGGTTAAGGAGGCAATAGCGTCCTACCAGACATTTATTAAACTTGCGCCGCCACAGTATGTCGCTTATATAAGTAAGGCTGAGGAGAATATCCGCCAGCTCAAGCAAAAGATATAAAAGGGGGGAACCATGAATTCGGAAAACCTGGGTCCGGAAGCAAAGCAAATCCTGGCTCTTGCTAAACAGGAATCAAAAGGCTATACCAATCTGGTGGCGGGATGGTTTAATGCTTGAGGAAATGTGGCATGGGCATTTTCGATAGCTTCAAAAGGAAAAAGCCTGAGGAAGGCTCAAGGGAGTTGAAGCCTCAGACGCCACCCAGAAGGGAGCAGGTAGCTCCTGGGAGATGGCAGGTAGGGGACAGGATTCAAAACCGCTACGAGATACATCATATTCTGGGCGGGCCGGGCAAAAGCGGCATGGGGATTGTCTACATCTGTTATGACCATGAGCTCAACGAGCCTGTGGCCATAAAAACCTTCCAGGAGAAGTTTCTTCAAGACCGCGCCTCCATCGACCGCTTCAAGTGGGAGGCGGAGACCTGGGTGAGACTGGAGAAGCACTACAATATCGTTCAGGCAAAGTACGTCGATGAGATCGAAGGTAAGCCTTGTATCTTCCTGGAATACATCGTGGGCGATGAGCAATATGGGGCTGATTTAAGCAGCTGGATATATCTAGGAGGGCTGCACAGAAACGGCAAGCCCGATATCCCCCTCATTCTGAACTTTGCCATCCAGTTCTGCCACGGGATGATCCATGCCGAGAAAAAGTTCCAAGAGATAAAGAAGCCCTTTGTTCACCGGGATATCAAGCCGCAAAACATCATGGTGACCAGAGACAGAGTTGTGAAAGTGACTGACTTTGGGCTGGTGAAGGCTTCTGCCGAGATGGAGGGGGATATTCCTGAGATAACCGTGGGGGAGGGAGTCCACAAGATGCTGAGCTTGAGCAAGTCGGGCGCTATCTGTGGGACAGTTCCCTACATGTCTCCAGAGCAATGCCGTGGTGAGAAGGGCATAGACATCAGGTCTGATGTCTATGCCCTTGGATGCACGCTCTATGAGATGCTGACCCAAAAATATGTGTTTGCCGGGGATTTTATTTATCATCATCTCAAAACCATTCCCAGGTCTCCGGCGGTACACAAAGGGTTGGATGGCGTGGTGATGAAGTGCCTTGAGAAGAGGCCTGAGCACAGGTATAGGGACTTTAGCGAGCTAGAGAAAGCTCTTTCCTCAATCTACCTGGACCTGACCGGTGAAGAGGTTAAGGAGCCGGAGGCGACAGCACTGGAGGCCTGGGAACTGAGCGATAAGGGCCTTTCACTGGCGCATCTGGGACTTCATCAGGAAGCCATAACCTGTTGCCGGGAAGCGCTCAGGATAAACCCCAACTATGCCGAGGCGCATAACAACCTGGGGGTTGTCTACTCTGCTCAGGGGAAGCTCGATGAGGCGGTCAGAGAATACCGGGAGGCGCTCAGAATAAACCCCAACTATGCCGATGCGCACATCAACTTGGGGAATGCCTACTGTGATCAAGGGAAGCTCGATGAGGCGGTTAGAGAACACCAGGAGGCGCTCAGGATAAACCCCAACTATGCCATAGTGCACCTCAACCTGGGGGTTGCCTACAAGGCTCAGGGGAAGCTCGATGAGGCGGTCAGAGAATACCAGGAAGCGCTCAGGATAAACCCCAACTATGCCGCGGCGCATAACAACCTGGGGGTTGTCTACTCTGCTCAGGGGAAGCTCGATGAGGCGGTCAGAGAATGCCAGGAGGCGCTCATGATAAACCCCAACTATGCCGCGGCGCACAACAACCTGGGGAATGCCTACTGTGATCAAGGGAAGCTCGATGAGGCGGTTAGAGAACACCAGGAGGCGCTCAGGATAAACCCCAACTATGGCGAGGCGTACAGCAACCTGGGGATTGCCTACAAGGCTCAGGGGAAGCTCGATGAGGCGGTTAAAGAATACCGGGAGGCGCTCAGGATAAACCCCAACTATGACTATGCGCACACCAACCTGGGGAATGCCTACTGCGATCAAGGGAAACTCGATGAGGCGGTTAGAGAATACCGGGAGGCGCTCAGCATAAACCCCAACGATGCCATGGCGCACAGCAACCTGGGGAATGCCTACAAGGCTCAGGGGAAGCTCGATGAGGCGGTTAGAGAATGCAGGGAGGCGCTCAGCATAAACCCCAACTATGACTATGCGCACCACAACCTGGGGAATGCCTACAAGGCTCAGGGGAAGCTCGATGAGGCGGTTAGAGAATATCGGGAGGCGCTCAGCATAAACCCCAACCTCGCCGTGTCGCACAACAACCTGGGGAATGCCTACTCTGATCAAGGGAAGCTCGATGAGGCGGTTAGAGAATACCGGGAGGCGCTCAGCATAAACCCCAACGATGACGCGGCGCACCTCAACCTAGGGATTGCCTACTGTGATCAAGGGAAGCTCGATGAGGCGGTTAAAGAATACAGGGAGACGCTCAGTATAAACCCCAACGATGACTATACGCACCTCAACCTAGGGATTGCCTACTCTGCTCAGGGGAAGCTCGATGAGGCGGTTAGAGAATACCGGGAGGCGCTCAGGATAAACCCTAACTATGACGCGACGCACCTCAATCTGGGGATTGCCTACAAGGCTCAGGGGAAGCTCGGTGAGGCGATAGAGTGCTACCAGAGGTTTATCAGGCTAGCCTCGCCCCTGGCTGCCTCTTACGTCAGGCAGGCAGAAGAAACTATCCGTGAGTTGAAAGCGAAGATTTGAGGAGGCTTTATGACAACTGAAAACCTAAGCCCGGAAGCAAAGCAAATCCTGGCTCTTGCTAAGCAGGAATCAGAGAATCTACAGCACTTTTACCTGGGGGTAGAGCATATATTCATTGCGCTCACCGAGGTGGAGAATGGTGTGACTCAGGGTGTTCTCCAGGGATCAGACCTTGACTCCGGCGGCGTAAGAGATGCTATTCGGCGTTTTGTCGGAACAGGCGACGGACACAGGTATTGGGAAGGGATGAGAGTCACACCGCGCTGTGAAGTGGTACTGAAGCTGGCGAGCGAAGAGGCGAACAAGCGAAAAAAGGCTCCCACTGAGGAGAAAGACCTGCTTCTAGCTATCCTGAAGGAAGGTGACAGCATTCCGGTGAGAGTTCTTCAGAAGATGGGCGTTTCTATTCCTGGGATTATCAGAGCAGCCGAGGAGGAGAAAGTGCCTGTGGCTGCCAAGAAGATACCGTACGCCTCAGATACTCGACTCCTCGATAGGTATGGTCGAGATATCACGCTCCTGGCAAAGGAAGGCAAGATTGACCCGGTGATTGGCAGAAGCAGCGAGATACTCCAGCTCGTCCGGACACTGACCAGAAAGACCAAGAACAACCCAATGTTAATCGGGGAGGCCGGAGTTGGCAAGACGGCTATTGTAGAGGGGTTAGCCCTGCGCATTGCTCAGGGAAGGTTGACTGAGTCCTTGCGGGACAAACGGGTAATAGAACTGAGTATGGCGTCCATAGTGGCCGGGACTAAATATCGAGGCGAGTTCGAGGAACGGCTAGTCGGGATTGTCAACGAGTGCAAAGAGCATCCCGAGGTCATTCTTTTTCTGGACGAGATTCATACTCTGGTGGCAGCAGGTGCGGCCGAAGGGGGGATGGATGCTTCAAACATCCTCAAGCCAGCACTGGGAAGGGGAGAAATAAAATGCATCGGTGCCACCACCATTACCGAATATCGCAAGCATATCGAAAAAGACCCGGCCCTGGAACGACGCTTCCAGCCGGTAATGGTCTCTGAGCCATCTGTTGAAGATACCATTGAGATACTAGGGCGGCTCCGCGAAAGGTATGAGGAGTATCATCACGTGAGGATTGCTGAATCGGCAGTTGAGGCAGCAGTAAAGCTCTCGGTGAAATTTGTCCCTGACCGACGCTTGCCGGACAAGGCCTTAGATGCCCTCGACGAGGCTTGCACTGGAGTAAGGGTTCCAATTCTGAGTATGTACGGCGAAAAAGAAGCCCAAATTGCCCACGCCGGTGAGGTCACCGCTGAAGATGTAGCCAAGGTGATATCCAAGTGGACAGGCATACCGGTGGGTCAACTCACCATAGGGGAACGAGAGAGGCTACTTCAGATGGCGGAGATTATCAAGAAGAGGGTAATCGGGCAAGACGAGGCAGTGGGGAGAGTAGCCGAGGTGGTTAAGATGGCCCGGGCTGGGCTTAAAGACCCACGGCATCCCACGGGGGTTTTTCTCTTTCTCGGCCCTACTGGAGTAGGCAAGACTGAGTTAGCCAGAGCCACAGCGGAGTTCCTCTTTGGCTCAGAGAACGAGATGATTCGGCTGGACATGTCCGAATTCATGGAGAAACACAGCATATCTAAGCTGATTGGCGCTCCCCCTGGCTATGTGGGCTACGAAGAAGAGGGACAGCTAACAGGCAGACTGCGCAACAAGCCCTATTCCGTAGTCCTCCTTGATGAAATCGAGAAGGCTCACACGGAGATATTTGACCTCTTTCTACAGGTCCTCGATGAAGGGAGGTTGACTGATGCCAAGGGTCGTACTGTGGATGCCAAGAATGCTATCTTTATCATGACATCTAATATCGGGACTGAGCTATACCGTAAAGAGGCGATTGGCTTTAAGAGAGTCGCCGATAAGGAAGTAAAAAAGGATGTTCTTGCCCAGTTGAAGAAAACCTTCCGCCCTGAGTTTCTCAATCGCCTTGATGAGGTGATACTGTTCCGGCCGCTGGAACCGCAAGATCTTTCTCGCATCGCCTATAACCTCCTCGCTAGTCTGCGGAAAAAGCTGGAGGAGAAGGGTATCATCTTTGACGTTGAGAAAGAAGCTTTGGACTTGGTATGCCAGGAGGGATATGATCCGATGAACGGAGCTAGGCCACTGGCAAGAACAATTGAGCGCCTGATAACCAAGCCATTGAGCGAGAAGATGATTTCTGGAGAATTTGTGACCGGGGATAAAGTACTGGTCACCATTAGAGACGGCAAGATTGTGTTTACAAAAGTAGAGGAGGGCGAAGAAACATGGGGATAGTAATTACCGTTATGAGTGGTGCCGAGGATGGCAAGACATTTGAACTGAGTAAGACGCCGTTCATGCTCGGACGGCACCCTGACGATGATGTCTGCTTAGCCTATGACACGAGAGTCTCAAGGCACCATGCCCGAATAACCAAAGAAGGAAAGACTTACTTTATCGAGGATGTAGGTCCGGAGGGGAAAGGGAGCACCAACGGCACTTATGTTAATGAAAAGAGGATCACCTCCAAAACAACAATATCCACCGGCGACATGATTCTGTCGGGCGGTGTTTGGATCAAGTTTGAGGTAATGCCTAAAGCGCAAGGTATCTAAGGTCCTCTACCGTTGCTGATTCAATCTGCGGTAGGGAAACCGGACAATGATTCCGGACACTAGTAACAATGTGGCAGAAAGTTATCCAACAATGTAGCGTATTGTTCAGCTTTGGTAACAAACGTCCAGAATGTGCAATCAAGGCTATTTCTAGGGACAGAGTTTCGCAGTAAGGTTTGCCTCGTGTTGCCTGAGCCACTTCTTATACTCTCGCCATCTGTGACAGTGTTGAGCTACCAGTTCCCAGAATCTCTTTGAATGATTCATCTCTTTCAGATGGGCAAGTTCATGGATAACAACATAGTCGATCACAGGCTCTGGCGCCATTATTAGTTTCCAGTTAAAGCTAAGATTTTTCTTATGAGAGCAGCTGCCCCAGCGAGTCTTTTGACCTCGTATGACAATTCGTTTGCAGTGAATGCCCATCTGAGAACTCAGCCTATCTGCTCTCTCGTTTATCAGCCTAGCAGCCTCCGCCCGATACCACTGTTCCAAAGCCAACTCCAAGATACCATTTTTAAATAATCCGTGACTCACTGCCAGTGTATCTCCCTCTAGCGTTACACTATCAACTTCACTGTGGTTTTCCCGCTTGACTAGCTTCAAGTCTCGGCCAAGATAGGGGATAGTATCGCCACTCCCGAGTTCCTCCTCGGAATAAGGCGATTGGAAATTGCTACATCTTGCCAGGCTACTTGAGATCCATCGTTCCTTCGATTCTAGAAGTCCAGGGAGTTGCCCAATCTTGTAAGAGTGAGGAACAACTACCGTAAGCCCCGTTTGTCGTCTCACCTCGAGCCGAACATGCCTTGCCCTAAGGCTTCGCTTGACTGTATATGTGATGGTTTGCCCATTAATACTGGTTTCACGTTTCTCTACCATAGTTGGTTGATGCCAAGTTTCTCGTGCCATGTCTATAGTCTAGAGGTTCAACATATTGTCTGTCTAGAACATAGGGCAGAAGGAGGAGAACGACGGCTTAAAGTCACAAAAGCCTGGATTGTATAGTAGCACCTTCAAATCGAATATGGCTGAAAATTTTCTCGACATAGGGATTTAGCTTTAGCGGAAGCGTTATAGCATATATGCTAAACATTCTGGTAAGAATAGTTTGACAAACTCCGGTAATTCCTGTAAACTTAATATGCTCGGGTTATCCAAATTCGAGATTTGAACCTTAAAAACTAAATATAGCCAAACGCTGATACTATCATGTCCAGAATTAAAAACTGGGGGTGATAAATGCAAACATTAGTAGAAAGACACAAGCTATCAAGGACACTGGCGGGCGGGGCGGGGCAGTTTGATAATGACGACCAATTTATAGCTTTAGTCCGTGATACATCTAAAGCTATTGACAAGCTAGACACAAACGCTAAACTCGCAATTCAGACTGCATACATATTTAGTCGCAAAGCTCCTGCGAGCGAGCGTCAAGATTTGTTTCAAGAGTTGCTAACAGCAGTCTTGGCAAGCGGTACGGAGAAACTGGCCTTTGCCTATGCGATAGTACGTAGGGATTGGCAGAATTGGTACACGACCTACAAGCTGCACAGTCAATACTATGGCGGTTACTTATCGGAGACTATCACTAATAGCGATGGTGAAGAGACCGAACTCGCTGAATTGCTAGTCGGTGAAGTAGAGTTTGAACGCAAGCAAATTGACAAGCTAGACGCCCAATCGCTATGGCATCAAATCCCTGCGGACATTAAAAGCCTAGTGATAAAGCGATTGCAAGGCAAGCCACTCGGAGCACCTCGCAATCGCAAAGGTGGGCGTCCAAAGCAAAGCCAAACGCTGGACAATACCGAACGTTCGAGACTAAATCGCTGGGTTCAAAGAGAGGGATATAAACTCTTAATAAACTAAAGCTAAATCATAGCTAGATTGCAACAAAAACTAAAACTGGACGGAATAGTATTAGTGTGAGGGGCAGTAGAGGCGGCCGAATAATCGGCCGCTTTTGCTTTCTTAACACGCAAGGCCAATCCTCTATGGACAGCCTAGCAATCCCAATCCATGCCCACACTCGGGACACCTGGGGCTGACCTCAGTATTAAGTATGAGGTGGGGGACGTGGACACTCGATGCGACAGTCTGACATAGAGGCATAAACGCCAAAGTATTGGCTAACCGGATACGTGCGGCCTGAACGCCAGGCATAGGGCAGTCCAAACGCACTTTACGGGACAAGGCCTAGTCCTAGCCCTAGCCGTAGTGATAGGCAATCTACCAGCGACAGCATCAAGGTAGGCAAGCTACGGGGACTGACTGGCCTAAATCAGTCTAGAGAGCGACGTTCGAATCAGTCGCCGTCTTGCCCGACGCAAAAGGGTCGTGGTGCAATTGCCATAGTGCGCCTGCGTCAAGGTGGACTGCTGGCACGGTAGCTGTAGCTCATGGTACGGCTGTGGGGTTGACTCCCCCCAGTTCCAAGAGTACACGGTGCAGCCGGCATAAGCTGGTCATGCGTTCTACCTATGTCCTTAGTTAGAGGCAACGTGGGGTAAGCGGGGCGTATGGTTTAGTCGTTGGCAGGGACAGTAGCAAGTCCCGAAGGCCGTTACCGGCCATGGGAGAATTCCGCCTGCAAAAGTCCCAGGTGGGGTTGCCGTGATGTGGTAGATGGGCGGACCGTTACATGGAGAATAGCGCCGGGTTCAGTTCCCCCGACTTAGGCGGCTGGGGGAGCTTTGTTTTTAATTTCACGTTCTGGCCATCAGCAAACTGGTGGCCAGCGGTGGGGCTAAAAACCTCAAAAATTAAATAGGGGGTGAAGCATGGCGACACAGGTAAAAGTTCGCAAATGCCATATTTGCAACGTCCGTCCTGCCTCTACCGAGCAAGGCTATTGCCATAATTGCCAAAGCCAGCTCGAGGCGGATAAGCGTCGCAAGCGTCCACAGAAGCCCTTTCGATATGTAACGTATCGGGGGATAACGCTTGCCTTTCATAAAGTCAAGGACGGCAAGCTAAAGACTGAGTTTATCACTCGAGACCCTGAGAAGCTGCCACAGTCAAACCTGATAAATCTGGACAAGTACTGCCCAGGCTTCACCAGGGATCAAGTCAAGAAGCTCAAGCGGCTATGCTTGAGGTTTGCGAAATAAATAAAGGGGGTGCATCAGTGACAGGACAGAATATACTCCAGAAAGCGTCCATCGTTCTCGAGCTGAAGCCTACAACCTTCAAAACTGGCTCCGATGGTTTCAGGGGACAGGGTAAGGTTGTCGAGGGCGGAGCTAAGTACCAGGTGCAGGTCACTGCCGTCCGCTGCGGCTCAAAGAACGGCAAGAGCTAAACGCTCGACTACCTACGGGCAAGAGCAACCTTGCCCGTAGCCGTGGGGCGTTCAGCCTCAAATCTTAAAGGGGGTGAACTATGACACCAGAAGTGCAGGCCGCTATGGAAGAGTTGGCTAAATGGATAGACACTACGGTTATAGCTGAGACTATCCTCGATGCGCTCAATGAGGCAGAAATCGAGAACGGCAGCTTGATTAGCGTGGCCAACGGCCAAAAGGTTTGGCTCGACTTGCTTTACACCGAGCTGGGCGATGCCGTCAAACGCTCCATCGAGGCACTCCGCAACAAGGACGAACTCAAATAAGGGGGTGAGGTGTGAAGAAATTGTATATTCGAGGGGGCAACAAGGTTAAATTCTACATTCAAGGTAGTAGAAAAGCTAAAAACAAATAAGGGGGTGAACAATGCTATATGAAGAAGCTCTCGAGGAATTGCAGCGTGGAAACCTTACAGACGAAGCCATTGAAGCCGCCAAAAGAGCATTAAGGGATTGCTTAGAGCTCGGCTTAAATGGTGAGCCTGAATAGTCTAAACGCCTGACTATCTGGCGGTAAGGGGTGCTTTACCGCTAGCCGTGAGGCGTTCAGCCTCAAATCTAAAAGAGGGGGGTGAATTATGCCTATCGTAAGCGATGTCATAAAGAGGCTCAATGGCTACAACCCTGGTGACCATATTGCGGTGGCCATATGGTGCGAAGAGGACGTTATCGGCCGTGCTCAAGAGAGGGGCATATCAGTTACCCGAGAGCAGGCACAGAATATCCTTGACACTATAGACCGCAAGCAAGATTGCACGCAGGGGATTAGCTGGGTCGAGATAGACATTTACACAGACGCCGAGCTGGAAGAGGCTGCCGCCGAGTTGCAATACTCTGCGGCGAAAGACCTTGCGAGTTTTTAAGCTAAATGCCTGACTACCTGGCGGTAAGGGCTTCTTTACCGCTAGCCGTGAGGCATTCAACCTCAAATAATTTAATAGGGGGTGCTCTATGCGAGCGACGACACAACGTAGGGCACTCTTGGAGACCTTGGGCAAGGTCAAGTCCGCAGTTGCGGTGAAGCACACTATACCAGTGATGGGTGCTGTCCTCATCCGGGCCGGCGGTGGGCAAGTAACGCTCACCGGTACCAACCTGGAAGTCGCACTGACAGCGAGCTGCAAGGCCAACGTCAGTCGGCAGGGAGCAATCGCAGTTTTGCCTAAGACGCTCGAAGCCTTCCTCAAGGCGGTAAAGGCTGAGACAGTCACTCTGTCCCTGGTGGGCAAAACCCACTTGAAGGTAGAGGCTGGAGCCACCACCACTCTTGACGGTTTCGAGGCACAGGATTTCCCGCAGGTGCAGGGAGTCAGGGGCAAGGCGGTCGAGGTAACCGGTCTGGCCAGTGCGTTGAAGCAAATCAGCTACGCTATGGCCAAAGAGAATGGGCGCCCAGTTCTCGAAGGCGTCCATTTTACTCCCGAAAATGGTGCAGTGGTGCTGGCTGCCGCCGATGGCTTCAGACTGGCGGAAACAAAGGTCAAGGCAAAGGGGCAATTTGAGCAGACGATCGTGCCGTCCATGGCGGTGCAGCTCATCGAGAAACTGATGCCCGGGAAGGTGTCCATTCACAGGGCAAAGAATGGAAAATCCACCAAGTATCCACATATCAGCTTTGTCGGTGATGGGCTAGTGCTGACTGCCATGGTAACTATGGGAACGTACCCGAACTATAAGCAGGTAATTCCCAAAGGCGGCTCGCTGCTCACTGTGGACAAGGGGGCATTAAAGAATGCCCTGGACGTAGTCTCAGTCACCCTGCCCGACAACGATACAGTCCGCTTTCATGCTCGAGGGGGCAATCTGGTCGTCTCGACAAAGAACGAGAAGACGGGTGAAACTGAGATCAAGGTGCCGGCAAAGGGGAAGGCGAAAATCGCTTTCAATATCCACTACCTGCGGGATGTACTCGCCAAGGCAAGCGAGCAGCTCATACTGCGGTTAAAAGATGCCCAAACTCCAGGAGTCGTCAAGCAAAACGGCACCATTCACGTGCTTATGCCAATGTTCGTGCAATGGTGACTTAACTATCCAGGCCGAGGGCCGGACAGGGCCGACACTTTGTCCGGCTTTCCCCTGGGCAGTTAAGCCCAAATCTAAAGGGGGTTCATATGAATGAAAGAGCGAAATGTCCTATTTGCGGAAAAGATGTTGCCGTATCCTTCCCGGGTGAAATCATACGCAGACACGCAAGCGCCATAAAACAACTAAATGGAGCGATCTGTTCCGCTTCAGGACGCACTATTAGCAGTTTTAGAAATGAGGTAAAGACAAAATGACCTGGAGAAATCATAAAACACATCGAGAGGAAAGCAAGGCTGTTAAGGACACCTTGTTAAAGGCAGGCTTTGCCAATGTCAGAGTAGGGCATGACCGCGGCACAGCTTGGGCATGGCTAAAAATTCACTGTGATGGCAAACCTGAGCAGTCCTTCCAGGATAAGAGAGCCGAGGTTCTCCAGATCGCCAAAGCCGTTACGGGTCGCCATGGTGATTATGATGGGGAAATCAGTGTCTATTAACCTAGAATAGCTTTAATAGGGGGTAAAATGGATAAGGCCAATATTATCATTAACACAGCATTAGAAAGGTACCGGCCTATCGCGGCTGAAAAAGTACAGCGAGTGCTATGTGACCATTGCCCCGATAGGAGATGCGAGCGAGGTGAGCACTGCAACAATTATGACCTTTTGGTGAAAGCCAGCGCCTGGGCACTAGCTTCAGGGGAAAACCCTGGAAGAGAAGGGGGTGAATTTGGCTACTCAGCAAGTTGAAAGAGGCATTTCCAATATTGTCGGTGCCCTGACAGATCCAATCATCGCTTACCCGGGTGGCTGGGGCGATACTATTCCTGAATGGCTAAAGAGTGCCATCATAACAGAGAGGATGGTAATGAACCTAAAGGCGCTCAAGGGTGAAGAGATAACCGGCACGGACGCTGAAGCCTGCGCCTATCTCTATACCGCTTGCTTATGCTTCCCGCTCGACCACGATTGGTCACAGATTTACCTATACATTGCTGGCCAGGTCCACAGTCGCCACCATAACGGCGCCCAGGTGCCCGAAGATATTAGGGTTGAGTCACTCAGCGCCGAGCAAATAAGCGACCTGCGCCGGCTGAAAGGTTCTATCTACCAGGGACGGACCCGCGCAAGGCAGGAGAGGGACCGGGCCGACAGGCGAGAGAGGCGAGAAGAAGAGGCCACCAAAAAGAAGGCTGAAAAACCGGTATTATTCGAGTTCTAATTTATGACAGATTTACGCCAGATTTACGCCAAAGTAGCTTCAAATTAGCCTATGCAACAAAAACTAAAGCTGGATGGAATAGTATTAAAGAAAGGGGGTGAAATTGACGCCAAAACCAAGCTGGTCGCAAAAACTAAAAGCGTATCGGGATCAACAGAGTAGTGAGTATGCCCAAACCATTCTCGCCACTCCGCGGAAGTGCAGCCTATACTCCGCAATACCCTATCCGGGAGTGGTGATGATAATGGGGGACATCAGGACAGGCAAAACGGGGCTGGCTCATGAGATCGCCGCGGAGCTGCACCACAGGCGCAACCTGCCGGCAATACTCCATATACCCAGAATGAATGAGAGCCAAAGAAAGTCAGTGCAGCGTATCACGCCGTCCTGGATGAAAGTGACCACAAAAAGAAGCCAATGGAAGGACCGGTCGGTAGTAATCTATGACGAAGCCGCACAATCGGCACATGCCAGAAGAAGCCAAAGCGATGGCGCCATGGAGCTCGACGATATGCTGGCCATCGCCGGGCAAAGAGAGCAACTCATACTGTTCATAAGCCACTACTCGCGAAAACTGGATTTGAACGTATGTACTGCCGTGCATCGTATCATCTGGAAGCGGCCCACCTATGCCCACCAACTCTGGGAGCGGGACGAAATGGCCGACTTTACCGGCAAGGCTTATCAATTCTTCAAGGGTATAAGGGGCCCAGTGGCTCAGAAGAAAGCGTGCCTGGTGCTTGATATGGAAAACTTCGCTTTCTATCAGTGCACCAATAAATTACCGCCGTGGTGGTCGGACCGGCTATCCCGGATCTTCAAGGAACTACAGATAAAAAGCACAAGCTGACGTTTTTGCTCATGCAACAGAAACTGCTCGTCAGTGGAATGGTTATAGTAGGGGGTGATATCATGAAAAAGTGAGGCAATAATCAAAGCAAATCAAATAATCAAAGTAAAGGAGGATCAATTGGATCGAACACAAGTATTAGAAAAACTCGAACCCATCTGCTATACTACTGTAAGGCAAGTGGTGCACACACCCCGGACAAGGGTAATGGTTGAGCCCGGCCAGGTGGTCATAAGACCAGGCAGCGGCGGCCAGCTTGTTCCTCTGAGCGAGAACGGGGTCAAGGCAATGACCAACTTTGTTGGCTTGCCACAAAAGGTCTGCAGGGAATTAAGCCCCGACCTCTTCGGCAGGGTTGCCACCCAGCTCCTGGAACGGAAGGAGCGGTACAACCTGCTTCTGGATAATGACCAGGTCGAAAACTTCGCCGATTTCCGCGGGATGAGAAATCTGCCTGCGGATAGGGTGCTGTCCTCAATTGAGCAGGCCATACCCAACTGTGATTACCACCGGGTCAGTATCCTGAGCCTGAACGCCGCTGTACTGGAAATAGTCGGCACCAGGCAAGAGGCGATACGCCGCGGCGACATAGTGCAGGGCGGTGCCATGGTTTCCTTCAGTCCCATCAACACTATAATGCCTTCGGTGCAAAGCTATGTGCTGCGGCTAACTTGCACCAATGGCCAGACTAGCAGAACCGTCCTAGCCAATTATACCGGCGGGGGTGGAGAAGGCGATAATATCTGGCAGTGGTTCAGGCAATCAACCCGGGCAGCCTACCAGGCGATGGGGGATGTCGTGAACCGATACCGCGAGATGATCCGGGAGCGAGTACCACCCAACCAGCGAGCGGGTATGCTCGAGGAGCTGCTGCATCAGGCCGGTATAACAGGGAAAGAGGCCGAGGCTGTTAGGGCACAGGCTATCCAGGAGCCGCCACGCAACGCCTTTGACATGATGAACCTGATCACTTGGGCAAGTAGCCATATCGTCCGGTCTCCTGAAAGGATACAGCGCGCTCTCGCCGCTAGTGCCACCTTTGTATCGGAAAGCGAGCACTCTAGTACGTGCCCGCTGTGCCACACTAGACAGATAACAAACTAACATCGGTACGTGGTCCCGCCCGGCGGTTTTTTGGGGTTTCCCCCCGGTTACCCCTGGTTTTACCGTCGGGTGGGGCCTCCAGAAAGGAGAGGAGGTCAAATATGACACTAGAAGAAGCCATCAAAATCAAACTGGCGTGGAAGAAATCTAACTACCCACCGCCTCTAGCTAAGGAAATTAATGCTGACAACCTGAGCATCGAAGTCCTGAAATGGAGAAGGGCTTGGGTATTAGTAAATAGAAATATCAATCCGCCGCCACTACCAGGCGAGACCGAGGAGTAAGGAGATGGAGCAACCTCGGAAGAATAAAGTAAAGGCGATTATCAACGAAGTCATCCTGAATGAGAAGGCACAGAAGGAGTGGAACGACAATGTCGACCGTGACTTTCTTGCTGCCATTGAGGTTTTTGGCAAGCGGTATGATCAGGAGCTTCCCATGCTACAATGGCTGAGGACCGGAGTAATGCTCGGAGCGGTTTACGAGATATGGAAGCAGAAACAAAACGAAGGGACAGATTGTTAGCATCATCTAATACTATTGTGCTTTACAAAAGAGCCCTTAGAAAAGGAAAGGAAGTAACTACTTTTTTGGTAAAGGATAAAATGGTAAAATCAAATTGAAATCTAGCTAGTGAGCGTTACCTCTATTACAACGAGGCAAGCCAGTGCGTTTCAGCCAAAGAGCAAGCTGTCTATTCCCTTCCCGCTAGCATGGATAATACACTAGTAGCCATGCCTAGACTAAAACCGCTAGTAAAGCAGGGGATTTGTAAACGAACCCCTTCTACAATTATTAGCTTCTTTACCGCAGCTCTGGATGTGTTACCGCAATCGGGTCCTCCCAAGCTCGCACTTCAACCTTGCCCTTGTCAGTCAATTTGAAAAACCGCCTTTCCTCAAGAAAGTCATAAATAGCGGCTTCTCGTTTGTCTACCGATTCAATCAGCCCAAGCAGCTTGAACCAATGCCAATACTTCGCAAAGGAGTTATAGGTACAGCCCCCAATAGGTTTGTCCCCAATCTCAATACGCTCCTTATTGATAGCCTCGAGGTTTCGCCGGAGCGCATAAAAAATGTCTGCAGCACAAGCCTCGCTGTGCTCCGTCAAATACTGCTTGGTGAAAAGCCCAGGCCTGTGTTCCGAGGCAGCTCTTCCCCATGGAACGCCTATTTGAGGAGGATTTGGCGACTTTCTTTGCCGCGTCGGCTCCCTCTATTGTTTTCTTAATCCTTGGTTCTCGTTTTTTCATCTTCCCAAATCTTGTCATAGTCCTCGTGGAGGTCAGTGGATGACCACTGGAGGTAAACGCTGGTTGTGGTTGGAGAGGCGTGCCCGAGTATCTTCTGCAGTCGCTCTATACTCATACCTTTTTTGACGCAGTGAATGGCAAAGCTGTGTCGCAGGACATGGGGGTGTAAGTTTCTGTGTTTAGAAATGGCAGGGTCGCCAATCTCCGTTATGCCAGCTTTTCTTCCCAGCTTCCAGAAGATTTGGTCAACCCTCTGCCTGGTGATGGGGAAGAGCAAGTCCCCCTTGTAAGGAAACTGTTTTCGCCATTGTAGGTACTCTCTGACCATGTCCAGTGTGCCCCGGTCAATGGGTATCATCCTTCGCTTTTCAATTGCCTTCCCGTCCTTTTTTCTCATCTTCTGCACCTTGATAACCAGTGCTCGGCTATCAAAGTCTATGCCAGAAATCCTTAGCCCGATGAGTTCGCTCACCCTTATGCCGGTTCGCCAAGGAATGCGGACAAGCAAGACATCCCTGGGGTTCGCGGCAAGAGCAATCAGTCGCTCTACCTGCCTGGGTTCAAGGTATCCTTTCAAGTCGCGAATGGGAGTTACCTGTGTCATTTCATAGTCCTTAGCTGGTGGTTAATGGGTTTCTATCCTCGATTTGTTTTTCTTGTCAGATTTTGCAGTTGCCGCTGTAGTTTTGAACGGCAAAAAACGTTTCCTCGACATATCCTTCATTCTTTTGGTTAGCCTAGCCCGCGCTTCAGCCGATAACCTTACCGGTGCCCTCGGTGGTCTGATCCTTTTCTTTTCTATCTCGTACTCTTTGCCGCCAAAGCCATTGTCCATTATAGGCTTCAGTCCGAGCTTCTTCTCAAGGTGTTGCTGCCAGGTTTTTTCGTAGGTGAAGATGTACGCTACCGCTTCACTCTTGTTGAAGGTTATGATGGTTTCTCGCTCATAGGCAGATAGTGCTCTGGACATATTGACCTCATTCCTATTGTTGCTTAGCTCCTATACTGATAGAGATGCAGAAGGGGATGTTATAGTTATAATTGTGTCGCAACAATGACCATCGTTGGACTACCAGACAAGGCAGTCCAGGAGGCAAGAGAAAGAGTAAGGTCGGCCATAAGAAACTCCTACTACAAGTTCCCTAACAGGCGTATTACTGTCAACT